>OLQN01000011.1_pt1 | contig 148816 bp, 155 predicted proteins | sample 1673181 | NCBI WGS metagenome assembly OLQN01 (sample SAMEA3136763, study PRJEB25190) | human gut metagenome | biome: human gut; feature: human-associated habitat; material: faeces | place: Austria | collected 2013
TTTTTAGGTAGTCTACCTCCGCACGCAGCCGCTGAACCTCTGCCAGCAGATCTTCTTCTACCTGCTTCGGCAACTGCTTTGGCGGACGACCCTTACTGCTGCGGCCGCGCCGTTCAACGGCAAAGCCTTCCGGTCCTTCCTCCAGGTAGATTCGCTCCCATGATTTGATCTGATCTCTGCTGTTTACATCAAATCGTCGGCAGGTTTCGCTGTAACTCAATTTCTCTTCCTGCATGGTTTCGATCACCAGCTTCTTGAATTCCGCTGTGTATCGTTTGTTCGGTACTCCCTTTGGCATAGCAAAACACCCCACTTGTTAGATAGTATACCATACTGTCTAACAAATGGGGTGCAGTTCAATGCAGAGATGACGGTTTTTTTACTCTTTGACAGTATTTGCAGCCAGTGCCGCGTCAAACTCCGGCCAGCAGCGCTTGAGGATAGCCGGTTTGCCCTCGGCGTTGATAAAGCAGTGGCGGCTGTCGCCGGTACAGCGTAGCGTGCCGGTTGCCTTGTCATAGACATCGTAGTGCAGCGTCATGCGCACGCCGTTGTACTGCGTGATAGATGCTTCGATTCGCACGGTTTCGCCGAATTTCGACATGGTTTTGTACTGGCAGGAGACCTCCAGCACCGGACCGCTGTAACCGGCCTCTTCAATGCGGTCGTAGCCAAAGCCGAGCTGCTCGAGCAGGTCCACGCGCGCCTCCTCGAACCAGCGGATGTAGTTCGAGTGGTGGACGATGCCCATGCCGTCGGTTTCGTAGTATTGGACTTTGTGGTCGTAGGGAACCATCTAAAAACCTTCTTTCAATTAGAAATCAGTTCTGCTAATTAGTAATTAGTAATGGGGAATTAGTAATTAAAGGTGCTGCCGCACTAGTGCTTATCTTCTTAACTGGCGCGGCAGCGCTCTTAATTACTAATACTAATTACTAATTAAGTATAATTGCATCCGTGAACAGTGAAAGCGCCCTCTCCGAGGGCGCTTTCTGCACAGGCTTTACTTAAAGTATTTCACGCCGTTTGCAAACAGCGGCTGATACTTTTCGCCGTAGATATTCTTGCCGACGAACGGGCTGTAACGTTCGGTGTGGCCCATCTTGCCGAGGACACGGCCGTCCGGCGAGGTGATACCCTCGATGGCGCACATGGAGCCGTTCGGGTTCCACGCGATGTCCATGGACGGGTCGCCGTTCAGATCGGTGTACTGGAACGCCACCTGACCGTTCTTGATGAGGTCATCGATAACGTGCTGCGGCGCTACGAAGCGGCCCTCACCGTGCGAGAACGCGATGGAATGCAGGTCGCCGACATTGCAGGAGGACAGCCACGGGCTCTTCACAGAGGCTACGCGGGTGGTGGCGTAGCGGCTCTGGTGGCGGCCGATGAGGTTGAACGTCAGGGTCGGGTCGTCGCCGGTCATCTCGTCACGGATTTCGCCGTAGGGAACCAGACCCAGCTTAATGAGCGCCTGGAAGCCGTTGCAGATGCCGAGCATCAGGCCGTCGCGCTGGTTCAACAGCTCGTGGATGCTATCCTTGATGCCTGCGTCACGCAGGAAGGACGCGATGAACTTGCCCGAGCCGTCCGGCTCGTCACCGCCGGAGAAGCCGCCCGGCAGGATAACCATCTGCGCCTTGCGGATAGAGTTCTCGAGCTGCTCTGCGCTCTCACGGAGGGCATCCGCGGAGAAGTTGCGGACAACGACAATCTCAGCCGCGCCGCCTGCATTCTCGACCGCACGGGCGGTGTCGTACTCGCAGTTGGTGCCCGGGAACACCGGGATAACGGCCAGCGGCTTTGCGCTCTTGACTGCCGGAGCGGATACATTGCGCTCGGTGAAGGAAACCTTGGTCAGATGCTCATCGGAAGCAGCCGCCTTGGTCGGGAACACGCTCTCGAGCTTGCCCTCGAAGGCGCTCGTCAGCTCGTCGATGGTGACGGACTCGCCGGCAACCGTGATCTTCTCATCGTCGGTGGTATAGCCGACCAGCCAGTAAGCGGGCAGCTCGGATGCGGCTTCGATCAGGATGCCGCCGAAGTTCTTGAGGTACAGCGCGTCAGCCGGGAACGAGTCGTCCATCTTAAAGCCGATCTTGTTGCCGAGCGCCATCTTGCAAACGCCCTCAGCGATACCGCCGGTGGACAGCGCCCACGCGGAAACCGCCTTGCCGGACGCAATCAGGTTTGCAACCTCGTTCCACATGAACTTGAGCGTGGTGTAATCCGGCGTGCCGTCCTGATTGTACGGTGCGTCGAAGAAGTAAACCGGATGGCCTGCCGCTTTGAACTCAGGAGAGATCAGGCGGGAAGCGTCCTGCGGCGCGATTGCGAAGGAAACCAGCGTGGGCGGTACGTCCATATCGTCGAACGAGCCGCTCATGGAGTCCTTGCCGCCGATGGCTGCCAGACACAGGTTCTCCTGTGCGGTGTACGCGCCCAGCAGGGCGGACAGCGGCTTGCCGAAGCGCTTCGGGTCCTTACCGAGACGCTCGAAATACTCCTGGAAGGTGAGGTAAGCGGTCTCAAAGTCACAGCCCGCTGCGACCAGCTTTGCCACGGATTCGATTACCGCGGAAGAAGCGCCGAGATACGGGTTCTGCTCGGTGAAATACGGGTCAAAGCCGAACGCCATAACGGAGGCGGTCTCGCACTGGCCGTTCAGGGCCGGCATGGTAGCCGCCATAACCTGCGTCGGGGTCAGCTGATACTTGCCGCCGAACGGCATAAATACCGAGCTTGCGCCGATGGAGCCGTCGAAACGCTCAACCAGACCGCGCTCGAGGCAGATGCCGAGGGTAGAGGCGTGGTTCAGCAGCTTTTCCTTCTCGGAATTGCCTGCCGGAGCGCAGGAGATGGACGGAGTCGGCAGTGCGCCAACCTCTGCGTCAACGTGCTTGGAGCAGCCGTTGGTGTTGAGGAAATCGCGGGAAACATCGACAATCTTGACGCCGTTCCAGGTCATGCACAGGCGGTTCTTGTCGGTAACGGTTGCGACAACAACAGCCTCGATATTCTCCTTGGCAGCTGCGGCAATAAAGGCGTCTACGTCCTTTGCACGGACAACGACAGCCATGCGCTCCTGCGACTCGGAGATAGCCAGCTCGGTGCCGTCCAGACCGTCGTACTTCTTCGGTACGGCGTTCAGGTCGATGTCCAGACCGTCAGCCAGCTCGCCGATGGCAACGGATACACCGCCCGCACCGAAGTCGTTGCAGCGGCGGATCATGCGGGTGACATTGCCGTCGCGGAACAGACGCTGAATCTTGCGCTCTTCCGGCGGATTGCCCTTCTGGACCTCTGCACCGCAGGTCTCGAGGGATTCTTCGGTGTGCTTCTTGGAGGAGCCGGTTGCGCCGCCGCAGCCATCGCGGCCGGTCTTGCCGCCGAGCAGGATGACGATGTCGCCCGGCTCGGGTACCTCGCGGATGACGTTCTCCAGCGGAGCTGCACCGACAACCGCGCCGATCTCCATGCGCTTTGCAACATAACCCGGGTGATAAATCTCGTGTACGAGGCCGGTAGCAAGGCCAATCTGGTTGCCATAGGAGGAGTAGCCCGCAGCAGCGGTCTGACACAGCTTGCGCTGCGGCAGCTTGTGTTCGAGGGTCTCAGACAGCGGTACGGTCGGGTCACCCGCACCGGTCACGCGCATCGCCTGATAAACATAGGAGCGACCGGACAGCGGGTCGCGGATGGCACCGCCGAGGCAGGTAGCCGCGCCGCCGAACGGCTCGATCTCGGTCGGGTGGTTATGGGTCTCGTTCTTGAACATGAGCAGCCAGTCCTCGTAGTGGCCGTTCACGAGTGCTTTCACCTTAATGGAGCAGGCGTTGATCTCCTCGGACTCGTCGATATTCTTCAGGTAGCCGCGCTTTTTGAGCACCTTAGCGGCGATGGTGCCCATGTCCATCAGCGTAACCGGGCGCTTGGCAGCCTTTTCCTCGCCGTAGACCTCCACACGGGCAGCCATGTAGCGGTCAAATGCATCCTGCACCATCTGGTCCTCGAACTTTACGTCGTCGATCTGGGTGAGGAAGGTGGTGTGGCGGCAGTGGTCAGACCAGTAAGTATCGACCATGCGGACCTCGGTGATGGTCGGATCGCGCTTCTCGGTGTCGCGGAAGTAGGTCTGCAGGAACTTGAGGTCGTCAAGGTCCATCGCAAGACCCATGTGGTGCAGCAGGTCAGAGAGCGCACTCTCGTCCATGTGGGTGAAGCCGACAACAGACGCAACGCTGGTCGGGATAGCGTATTCTACCTTGAGGGTAGCAGGCTTGTCCATCGAAGCCTCGCGGGTGTCCACGGGGTTGATCAGGTAGCCGCGAATCTTGTCCATGTCCTCAGCGGTGAGTTCGCCTTCCAGAACGTAGATTTTAGCAGCGGCAACGGTCGGGCGTTCGCCGCCGGTGAGCAGCTGGATGCACTGTGCGCAGGAATCGGCGCGCTGATCGAACTGACCGGGCAGCGGCTCTACCGCAAGGATGGTGTGAGCGCCTTCCGGACGGGGAAAGTCCTCGTCGTAGCACACATCAGCCATAGGCTCGGAGAATACGATGCCCTTTGCCTTTTCGTAGGTCTCAGGTGCAAGTCCCTCTGCGTCATAGCGGCAGAGATAGCGCACATGAGTCAGGTTTTTGATTTCCAACAGGTCGTGCAGGCTGGAGAACAGGCTGCGTGCTTCGACATCGAAGCCGTTTTTTTTCTCGGAATAACAACGATTGACGCTCATGATCGTGTTCGCTCCTTTATTGCATGATACTTCTATTCTACCTTTTTCACGCAGATAAATCAATCGGTGAGGGCGACAAAATATTGTTGATTTCGATGGAGAAGTTTTCTATACCGTTAGAACAAATTAGTAATCAGGAATTAGCAAACGGTAATTGACGGTGTGGTACAGCCTTCTCTGTATGGGTATAGCTCATTAAAAATGGAAACCGCAGGATGTGACAAGATGCAGCGGTGTGAAGAAGATGAAAACCTTATGTTATCTCCACTCCACACTCTTTTCTTTCAATTTCCAAAGAGGTGTGATATAATGTAAGTCAAGAGGAGGGCGACCGTGCATGCCGCCCTCGTATTCAAAAAGACGGCGCCGTGCAAACCGGTTGAGCATACAGGCGCGTCTGGTATCAAATTATGCCGCGGAATACTCTGCGGTTACAGGAGGAACTGTCATGGAAATCAAGCTCTCACCGTCTATTCTGTCCGCAGATTTTGCAAATCTTGCACGCGATATTAAAATTGCCACCGATGCCGGTGCGGAATATGTTCACGTTGACGTTATGGACGGTCACTTCGTGCCGAATATCACCATCGGCGCTCCGGTGGTTAAGGCGCTGCGCAAGGCGACCGATAAGGTGCTCGATGTACATCTGATGATCTCGGACCCGGACCAGTATCTGGATGACTTCATCAAGGCTGGCTCGGATATCATCACCGTACACTACGAGTCCAACGGTGATACGCTCGAGCAGCTGAAGAAAATCCGCGCAGCCGGTGTCAAGGCAGCCTGCGTTATCAAGCCGAAAACCCCCGCTGAGGTGCTGTTCCCGCTGCTGCCGTATTGCGATATGGTGCTGATTATGACCGTTGAGCCGGGCTTTGGCGGTCAGGGCTTTATCCCGGAGTGCATGGACAAAATCAAGGCTGTCCGCACGGAAATCCAGAAGAATGGCTATAAGTGCGAGCTGGAGATTGACGGCGGTGCAAAGCTGAACAATACCGCCGACATCGTAGCCGCCGGTGCAGACGTTATCGTAGCAGGTTCTGCCGTGTTCGGCGGTGACATCGCAGCTAATGTCAAGGGCTTCCATGAGGTATTCAAGGAAGGCGCAGCCAAGGCAGCCTGGAGCAAGTAATCATATAAGTGTGAACAACCCCCAATCGTTAGTCTGTCTGACCGTTGGGGGTTTTCTGATAGAGATGAGGGATAAAATGAACGAACTGACAAAGCGAATCGTTTCGTGTGTGCTGCTGATGATGATCGGACTCGGGTGCTTTTTCGGCATTTCGGGATGGCAGTCTTCACCGGAGACGCACCGGACGAGCATTGAATATTTAAACGAAAAGCAGGTGACTGTGATGAAGCTGACTGCGGCTTCCACGGCAGCATCTGCAGCTGTTTCGGCTCTGCCGGGAGACACGGGAAGCGCCATCGCAGAAAAACTGGCTGATCTCACGTCGGACTTTCTGATCGTACTGTGCGCCATTATGCTGGAGAAATACCTGCTCACCATTACCGGATACGCGGTTTTTCGGTTTATTTTACCGGCGGTGTGCGTGCTGCTCATCGTCCGGCAGTTCCGCAGCAGCGAGATTCTGGCGAAGCTCGCATTCAAGCTGGCGCTGTTCGGCATGGCGGTTTGGCTTGCCGTTCCGGGCGGCATCACAGTATCGCGCATGATCGAGGCCACCTATGAAACCTCGCTGTCGCAGACCATTGAGGACGCGCAAAGTGCAGCGGATGCTATCGATACCAGTGCGGGTTCGGACTCGGATTCGGACAGCGAAAAGAGCGGTTTCTGGTCGGGTATTACGTCCTCGGTGCAGAATGCGGTCTCCGGCGTGACGGAAAAGTTCGAAAAACTGCTCAGCAATGTCATGGAGGCACTCGCTGTGCTGATCGTTACCTCGTGTGTGCTGCCGGTGCTCGTGTTGCTGTTCCTGCTGTGGATTGTGAAAATGCTCACCGGGATTGACTTCAATCTGCCGAAGCGGAAATCAACGGAGTAATTAAGAGTGGAGAGTGAAGATAACGTAGCGATTTACCCTTCTTCACATGATTCTATCTTATTATTAAAGGTATACCATAGGGTACGTTGGCTTGGCACATCGCCTGTAACTCATCTGCATAGACCTAAAGGGAGTGGATTTCAAATATTGTCAGACCTGCAAGGTCAATCCGCCTCAAACCGGTAGCTGTAAGACCTTGTTAAAATAATAAAACCGCCTGAAAAGGCGGTTTTGGTTTTATTGTGTATTATCTATGGTAAATTAATGTTGCGGGTGTTGCTTTACGCTGCGTTTCATCTGGTACATGCACACGCCCGCGTTTACAACAGCCGCCAACAGGAACAGTACGACTGCGCAGAACCGAATAGCGAACGATGTATCCAGAAGGGCGCTGAAATCCTGTGCATATACGCGAACATTGTACTCGAAAATCTGCCCGAGCAACGCCAGTGAGCACAAACCCATACTGACCGCTGCAAATGGCAGCGCGTTTTTTCGTCTGGCCAGTGCAATGAGCGGCAGTACAAGTGAAAGTATACCGCAGGTCAGGCTCCCCACAGAGCACATCACCGAGATTGAAATTGTAGTGGACATTTTGTCTTCTCCTTCCTTTGCGAACAGTATAACACATTATGGGTGGAATGGAAAGGACAATGTTGTGCAGACAATAAACTCTCACGTCAATTCCTAATTTAGCATTGACAGAACCGCCCACAGAAGATATGCTAATCCTAAGAAATTAACACACTATTAAAAAGCGTTTTGAAAAGAGGTGCGCCATGGCAGACACAGGAAACCTCAAGCGGGAGAACACAGCTCTGCTTCGGCAGGCGATGCAGCATGGCTCTGCCGGCAAGAACGATCTTGCGCGGCTGACGCATCTCAGCTTTCCGACCGTCAGCCGCATTGTGGATGAGATGGTCGAGCGTGGAGAAGCGCAATAAATCGGCACAGCCGCTTCCACCGGGGGACGCTGCGCCATGCAATACCGGCTGAACCCGCAGTACCGGCTGTTCCTGTGTCTGCGGCTGGAGCAGGACACGCTGCACTGGTTTGTGTGCGACCTCGATGGCACACCGCTCGAACAGGAACAGCAGACCTGCTCTGGCGATGTGCGCGAACTTCTCGACACGCTTCTGATGCGTGTTAGGGCGCGTTACCCGCGGCTTGCAGCGGTGGTGCTCGGTTTTGCCGGAACGATGCATAACGGCATCGTCACCGAAAGTCGCCGTGTGCATTTACATCGGCAAGCTGTGCGCAGGCGCTGCCGGAGCAGGCCATGCCGGTGATAGAGCTGTCCCGGTCCTTCGAGCAGGACTACACCCGAGGGTTATTTACCTTGGCGAAAAAGATGGAGGAAACCACATGAAATACTTTATTTTTGACATTGACGGCACGCTGATCGACTCCTCAAAGGTAGACCAGTGGGCGATGCGCACCGCACTTGCCGAGTTTGGCTATGAGTTCACCTACGAGCAGCTGATTTTCTCCTTCGGTATGCCGGGTAGACGAGCATTGGCGAAATTAAGCATTCCAGCCGAGCAGGTCGAGCCGATCATGGCGCGCTGGGAAGCACTGGCGTATGACCGACTGGACGAAATCCCGATGTACGACGGCATCACCGAGGTGATAGCCGAACTGCGGAACGGCGGATGTCAGTGCGGTATTGTTACCTCGCGCACGCGCCTGCAGCTTGAGCAAGGCATCAAGCCGATTGGTTTCACGCCATGGTTTGATGAGATTATCTGCGCGGATGATGTTGAGCATCCTAAGCCTGCGCCGGACGCTCTGCTCGAGTGTCTGCGTCGGTTCGGCTGTAAACCTGAGGACGCCGTCTATATCGGCGACAGCGAGTACGATATGCAGTGCGCCAAGAGCGCCGGTGTTACGAGTGTCCTCGCTCTGTGGGGATGCTCCGAAGCGGAGAAGCTAACGTCCGACCTCAGGTTTGAGCATCCGGCAGAGATTTTAACATTACGGTGAAAATAATTGAGAATTGAGAAAGCCTCTCTCGCAACGAGAGAGGCTTTCTCTTATTCGCTCTTATGCAGCAAATCCATAAATTCCTCGCCGGTGATGGTTTCCTTCTCCAGCAGGAAATGCGCGAGCCGGTGCAGGGCATCCATATTATTCTGCAGGATGCCGATGGCCTTCTCATGCGCGGTCTTGACGGTGGCAATCACTTCCTCGTCAATCTTCGCCGCGGTCTCTGCCGAGCAGGCGAGAGCGGTATCACCCGACAAATACTGATTCGTTACGGTCTCGAGAGCAACCATATCGAACTTGCGGCTCATGCCGTAGCGCGTGATCATCGAGCGTGTCAGCTTAGTGGCCTGCTCGATGTCATTAGATGCACCGGTCGTAATCGAGCCGAAAATCAACTCCTCGGCTGCACGGCCGCCGGTGAGCGTTGCCACCTTGTTCAGCAGTTCATCCTTGCTCATCAGATTGTGCTCGCCCTCGTCCACCTGCATGGTGTAGCCGAGTGCACCCGAGGTGCGCGGCACAATGGTAATCTTGGTGACAGGCGCGGAGTCGGTCTGCTTGGCAGCCACCAGTGCGTGACCGATCTCGTGGTACGCAACAATCTCCTTCTCCTTGGCGCTGAGCACAGCGTTCTTGCGCTGCGCACCGGCAATGACGGTCTCGACGCTCTCATCCAGATCGGCCTGAATGACGCTGTTTCGTCCCAGACGAACGGCACGCAGAGCCGCCTCGTTGATGATGTTGGCGAGGTCAGCACCGGACGCACCCGAAGTTGCACGGGCAATCGAGTTAAAGTCGATATTGCCGGACATATGAACATCCTTAGCGTGCACCTTCAAAATCGCGATACGACCCTGCAGATCGGGCAGCTGCACCGGAATGCGGCGGTCAAAACGGCCCGGACGCAGCAGAGCCGGGTCAAGCGACTCTGGACGGTTGGTCGCCGCCAGAATAACGACGCCCTTAGTGCCGTCAAAGCCGTCCATCTCGGTCAGCAATTGGTTGAGCGTCTGCTCACGCTCATCGTTGCCGCCCATGCCTGCGCCGTCGCGCTTTTTACCGATGGTATCAATCTCGTCGATGAACACGATGCACGGTGCTTTTTCGCTGGCCTGCTTGAACAGATCGCGCACCTTGGCCGCGCCCATGCCGACGAACATTTCGACGAACTCCGAGCCGGAGATGGAGAAGAACGGCACATGCGCTTCGCCGGCAACGGCCTTCGCCAGCAAGGTCTTGCCGGTGCCCGGAGGGCCGACCAGCAGTGCGCCCTTGGGCAGCTTTGCACCGATGGAGGCGTACTTGTTCGGGTTGTGCAGGAAGTCTACGATCTCGGTGAGGGCCTCCTTGGCTTCATCCTGACCGGCGACATCGGCAAAGGTCTTGCCGGTCTCGGTCTCGGCGTAAATCTTGGCGTTGGATTTGCCGAAGCTCATCATGTTGCCGCCCATGTTCTTCATCATCTTTTTCTGCAGCCACTGACCGACCGCGATAATGAGCACAATTGGCACAACGTAGCTGATGAGCATGCTCAGCAGGGGAGAGGTCTGCGTGGGGATCTCGGCAGTGAACTTGACACCGGAATCGAGCAGACGGCCTGCCAGCTCGTCATCCGGGAAGATGCCGGTCTTGTAGAGCGCGTCCTTGCCCTTGTCGTTCTTGGCCTCGAAGGTGATCTCCTGGTTCTGCTTGTCATAAGCGATGGTCTCGACCTGACCCTTGTCCACCATGGAGATGAACTCGTCGTAGCCGACCTCGGTCACCTGTCGCTGCAGCAAGCTCGGAAACAGCAGCCAGTTGAGCATCATAAGCACGAGCAGCATGACAGCATAATAGAAGATCAGCGGTTTTTTGGGATTTTTCGCCCCTTTGGGGTTGTTATTCATGTGAGTTTCGTCCTTTCGAGTAAATCGTTGAGGTTTCGCTGCATTTTCTGCATCACACTGCACAGGGTCTGCATTTCCTGCTCGGAGATACCCTGCTGCAGTGTCAGCGCAAAGGTTTCACAGCGGTGATGGAGCGTTTTGGCGGCAGCGTGTCCTTCATCAGACAGGTGCAGGTGCACCAAACGGCGGTCGTTCTCGTCGCGCACGCAGTAGAGCAGACCGCGCCTCTGCAGTCCGTCTACGCTGCGCGTCACCAGCGGCTTGGAAACGTTCCACGCCTGTGCAATGACAGTTGCGGTGTCCTGCTCGGGCGCGTTGCGGTACAGAAACAGCAGCACGAACATCTCATTTGGCGTAAAGCCGCAGCTTTCGGTCAGCTCACGAAAGCAGCTGCGGTACAGCTGACCCGCGTGGAACGCATCGGCGGCAAAATCGTAGGGAGAGCCGGACATGCGGTGTCCTCCTTTCGGCAAACGGTTTACTTGTAAACTATAATAGACCGAAAGCGGGCGAACGTCAATCGCTCAAATGTGAACATTCTGAAAATTCAGACATTCTCAATTCTTCATCCGAAACCAAAAAAGACGCCGAGAACCCTCTCAGCGTCTTTCTGCAGTTTACTTCATGGTACCGCGGGTGCCCCAGTTGGAGAACTCGGTGTACGTCAGGTAAATGCTGTCATCGTGCAGACCGGTGTGCAGCTCGACAGCATCAAACAGTGCCTCGGTCAGCGCCTTCTTGTTCTCAAACTCGGTCGAACCGTAGCAGCGAACATCAACGTACGCCAGCTTGCGCTTCTCGCCTGCAAAGTACATGGTGTGGTTGTCGGAAATGTCAACCATCAGAGCAGCCTCGGTCTTGCCCGGAATCAGGGAAATCTTCTGGCCGATGGTCTTCTTCAGCTCGTCCTTCTGCTCGTCGGACAGGGCCTTGGAAGTGGTAACAGCAATATACGGCATGGGTATATCCTTCTTTCTTTGGGATTGGGCAGTACTGATTGCCCGTGGTTTATTTTATTGTAGCACATCGACCGCTGTTTGCAATATCGTAATCCTGCATAATTTGCAGTTGGGAAAGGCATTTTAAAATCAGCAGTTTTTGACAGTGTATTTTTAAATGAACTGTGAACTTTATCAAAAACAGGTGCACAATAAGTGGATTTGTGGTATAGTATTAACAGTGAAGAAGTACAGTCCATGATCGGGTGTTGCATATGAATATCAAGTGTACGCAAAATATTTACAAAAGTGCCAATGGTGTTTCCAATGTCACCTATTATATTCTTGTTCCCGAAGGAGTAGAGGTGCGCGGTATCGTACAGCTGTCCCACGGCATGTGCGAGTATTTTTCGCGCTACACCGCGTTTGCGAAGTATCTCTGCGGACTGGGCTTCATTGTCTGCGGAAACGATCATATTGGACACGGAGCATCGGTCTCGCGCACGGCGGATCTCGGTTTTTTTGCTGCCCGCGACGGTTGGAAGTATCTTGTTGAGGATGTCAAGCACCTGACCGACCTGATGCAGCGCCGCTATCCCGACCTGCCGTATTTCCTGCTCGGGCACTCGATGGGTTCGCTGATCGCACGGCTGTACCTGCTCGATTACGGAGAGAAGCTGTCCGGCTGCATTCTTATTGGAACAGTCGGCCCGATCGCTGCCTCCGGCAGCATCGTACATCTTGCGGATTCGGTAGCGCGCTCGCGCGGCATCACCTATCGCAGCGGACTGCTGTCCAATCTGGTGTTCAAGGGCTTCAACAGGAAAATCAAGCAGCCGAAAACCGTGTTTGACTGGCTCAGCCGTGATGAGACGGTCGTGTCGCTCTATCAGTCGGATGAAAAATGCAATTTCGTGTTCACCGCGACCGGATTCCGCGACCTGTTTACGCTCATCACCAAGGCGAACAATCCGGTGACCTTCCGAAAAACACCGAAGGACCTGCCGCTGCTGTTCATCTCGGGTGATAAGGACCCGGTCGGGCGGTACGGTGAGGGTGTGCGCCGTACGGTCAATCTGTATCGCGGCAACGGCGTGAAGAATATCGAGGTCATCTTTTATAAGGATGCGCGCCACGAGGTGCTCAACGAGCTTGACAGACTTGAAACCTTCGGAGATATTTCCCGTTGGCTGGAGACACACCTTGCCGCAAGAGCTGCAAGGCAGGCTGTCGAGCAGGAGCCGGAAACGGCAGCGGAATAAAAATAAAACCTCTCTCAAAACGCTTGAGAGAGGTTTTTTGTGCTTTTTAGGCGCGGGAAACCGCCTTGCTATGCTGTCTGCCCTTGAAATACCGTGCATTGAGTACTGCCGAGACAACGAGCAGCACGCCTGCGATCAGCAGGGTAGCAAAACCCCAGCGGATACCCGCGCGGTTGGCAGCGATGCCGATCGCAGCCGGAGCCATAGCCGCGCCGAAGCCGTTAAGCGTAACATAAATGCCCATGGATGCCGGATAGCGCGAGAACAAATCTCCGGCATTGGCCACCGTTGTGCCGTACATGCCGGACATGCACAGACCCAGACCAATCGTCGCAACGGTGAGAATCGGCAGCGTGGTTCCGGTGACGAGCAGCACGAGGAACGCCGCCACGCCGAAGCACATGACCGTGATCATCTGCCACGGACGGAACTTCGCAGCGATCACGCTGCACGAGAAGCGGCCGATCAGCAGCGAAACCCACAGCAGGGAAGTGATGATCTGCGCAGCGTCTGCGGCGAGCACGCCGGAATCAATGTAAAAGCTGGTCAGCCAGCCCATCATGGAAGCCTCAACAGCCTCGTAGAAAAAGCAGAGCGCTGTGCACAGCCAGAACAGCTTTTCGCGAAAAAAGCTGTAATCGGTTGCGGATTTCTGCTCGGTTTTTGTGGATTTATCGTCATCCATCTTCATAAACAGACCGAAGATAAATGAAGCCGTCAGCAGTACAATGGAAATCTCGAGCGCAAGACGCCAGCCGTTGTCACCGCCTAGCTTATGGCAGGCGAGTACGGCCAGCGGCGCCACACACGCACCAAATGCATACGCCGCGTGCATCATGTTGAGCGGGGTCGCGCTGCCGTTCGCGTATTCGCTCATTACGCGGTTGTTGTAATCCGTGATAGCGCCCTTGGAAATGCCAGTCAGGAACATGGCCGCCAGCAGCCAGACCGGCGAGCCGTTGGTCAGCAGCATGACAAAGCCGACCGCGAATACATAATACAGGATGAGGTACGCGCGTTTGAGTCCCCATTTGATGGCAGCCAGACCGGACAGCAGGCCGATGCCGAGATAGCCGATCGACTGCGCGGACAGCAGCGTACCGCCGATCTGGTAATCCAGCGCGTAGGCCGCGCGTAAATCCGGCAGCACGGAGCCGAGCATGATGGAGCTCAGTCCCTGTGCGAAATAAACAAGAAACAGTTCCGCGACAACATAGCGTTTGCTGCGGCTCAGGGAAGATAAAAATGCTTTCATTGATGTGTCCCTTCAATTTGTGTGGAATATGCGGTTTTCTTTTTTTGACCGCGATTTTAGTATAATCTCCTGCGGTGCGATGTGCTACTAAATTCTTGCGATTTACATCTGCGAAAAGATAGCGTGTTTCTGCGAAAAACTGCTGAAACAGGCTGTAGTAGTGCAATCCTGTGCAGGGGTGCTGCACAGCTTTTATACAATCTTGCGATGATGGCGCAAAGAAACAGCGAACCGTTGCGGTTCGCTGTCTGCAAATTTGCTTGTTAGATGCGGCAGGCTTCAAGAAGCTCGTTCTTGCAGCTCCACAGCTTTTTGGAGAGATCCACGAAGTAGGTCTGCGGATTCTCGAAACGCTTGATCTGATCCCACAGAGTATCAACCTCACGGATGCAGTACTTGCGGATGTCCTCAACATCCGGGCTGTTGTAAACGCACTTGCCGTGCTTGAACAGCTGTACGCGCAGCGGACGAACCGTATAATCGGTAACGATACGCTGCTTCCAGGTGTAGACAGGATGGAACAGCACATACGGCAGGGAAGCATCGATCTGCTCGTCGTGTACGGTGAGCACGTCGCCAAGTGCCTTGCCGGTCTTGTTGTCGAACAGGCGGTATACCTGCTTGAAGTGCGGCGTGGTGATCTTCTCGACGTTCTCGGAAACCTTGATCTTCGGGATGATCTCGCCGTTTTCGTCCTCAACGGCAGCCAGCTTGTATACGCCGCCGAATACCGGCTCGGACTTGGAGGTGATGAGCCGCTCGCCGATGCCGAACGAGTCTACGCGGGCACCCTGCACGAGCAGGTCGCGTACCAGATACTCATCGAGCGAATTGGACGCCATGATCTGCATGTCCTCAAAGCCGGCGGCATCGAGCATTTTGCGGGCCTCGATAGAAAGGTAAGCGATATCGCCGGAATCCAGACGGATGCCGCGTGCGCGGATGCCCTTCTCCGCTTCCAGTTCCTTGGCAACGCGGATTGCATTCGGCACACCGGACTTGAGTACATTATAAGTGTCAACCAGGAATACGCAGTTATCCGGATAAATATCCGCATAAGCCTTGAAGGCTTCGTACTCGCTGTCAAACATCTGCACCCAGGAGTGCGCCATCGTGCCGCCGGCCGGAATCTTGTAGTCACGGTCGGACAGAACGCAGGCGGTACCCTGACAGCCGCCGATGTAGGCAGCGCGGGCACCGAGGATAGCGCCGTCGTAGCCCTGTGCACGGCGGGAGCCGAACTCGAGCACCGTACGACCTTCTGCCGCACGCGTGATGCGGTTCGCCTTGGTGGCGATCAGGGTCTGGTGGTTGATGGTCAGCAGGATCATGGTTTCGACAAACTGTGCCTGGATCATCGGACCGGCCACCGTTACGAGAGGCTCGCCAGGAAATACCGGCGTACCCTCGGGTACGGCCCATACGTCGCATTCAAACTCAAAATCGCGCAGATAATTGAGGAAGGACTCCGAGAAGCACTTGCGGCTGCGAAGATATGCAATATCCTCCTCGGAAAAATGCAGGTTGTTGAAGTATTCAATCAGCTGTTCCACGCCTGCCATGATGGCATATCCGCCGCCGTCCGGTACACGGCGGAAGAACATATCGAAGTATGCGCGGCGGTTGCCGATACCCTTTTCGAAGTATCCGTTCGCCATCGTAAACTCGTAAAAGTCAGTGAGCATGGTTAAATTTCTTTCGGTCATTGCGAAAAACGCCCCTTTGCGCACCATTTTTTGTGCGCTTTTATTCATTCCGTGCAATCTGTCTTGACACAGTGCATTTATAATATAATAGTACGTTTTTACAGAAAGTGCAAGCATTATTTATCAAATCTAAATTCATAGTATGCATAAATATACAATCAAGAAAATAATTATAAGTTTTACTTGCCAAATGAGTATGGCGGTAGTATAATAAGACCATCGAAAAAAACGCAGAATGCGAGGTCGAAAAACATGGAAAAGAAATATAACAAAGTTGTTCTGGCATATTCCGGCGGTCTGGATACTTCGGTACTCATCCCGTGGCTGAAGGAGCATTATGGCTGCGAAGTCATCGCGGTTTCCGGCAATGTCGGTCAGGGCACCGAGCTGGACGGTCTGGAGGAGAAGGCGCTTAAGACCGGCGCGTCCAAGCTGTACATCGAGGATCTGACCAAGGACTTCGTTGATGACTACATCATCCCGACCATGAAGGCGGGCGCAACCTACGAGCAGTACCTGCTGGGTACCTCGTTCGCTCGTCCGATCATCGCAAAGCGTATTGTTGATATCGCGCTGAAGGAAGGTGCTGACGCAATCTGCCACGGCTGCACCGGCAAGGGCAACGATCAGGTTCGTTTCGAGCTGGCTATTCACGCATTTGCACCGCAGATGGATATTATCGCTCCGTGGCGTTTCTGGGAGCTGAACAGCCGTGAGAAGGAGATCGAGTATGCGGAAGCACACAACATTCCGCTGAAGATCAACAAGGAGACCAACTACTCCAAGGATAAGAACCTGTGGCACCTCAGCCATGAGGGTCTGGACCTCGAGTTGCCGTCCAACGAAGCACCGATCAACAAGCCGGGTTTCCTCGAGCTGGGTGTTTCTCCGGAAATGGCTCCGGACAAGCCGACCTATGTTACCATCCACTTCGAGAAGGGCGTTCCGACCGCAGTTGACGGCGAGAAGCTCGAGTCCGTTGCCCTGATCGAGAAGCTGAACAAGCTGGGCGGCGAGAACGGCATCGGTATCCTCGATATCGTTGAGAACCGTCTGGTCGGCATGAAGAGCCGCGGTGTTTATGAGACTCCGGGCGGTGCGATCCTGTATGCAGCACATGCAAAGCTGGAGGAGATCACCCTCGACAAGGAAACCTCGCACTACAAGAATCAGGTTGCTCTCAAGTTCGGCGAGCTGGTTTACAATGGCCAGTGGTACACGCCGCTTCGCAAGGCGCTCTCTGCATTTGTTGACTCCACCCAGGAAACCGTTACCGGCGATGTTAAGCTGAAGCTGTACAAGGGCAACATCATCCCGGCTTCCGTAACCTCTCCGTACAGCCTGTACTCCGAGGATATGGCAACCTTCAACGAGGATGACTGCTACGATCAGGCAGATTCCGCAGGCTTCATCAACCTGTTCGGCCTGCCGCTCAAGGTTCGTGCCCTGAACGATCAGATCCTGTACAAGAAGACCGGTGAGCATTTCCCGTCTGTTGAAAAGTAAGTAAAAGAAATCGTAGGGCGGCACGCCCGTTGTGTGCCGCCCTATGAGTGTTTTGTGAGGTAACATAAATATGGCAAAATTATGGGCAGGACGTTTCCAGAAGGAAACCGATCTGGTGGTAAACGATTTCAACTCTTCCATCCTGTTTGACTGCCGTTTATATAAGGAAGATATCACCGGATCTATCGCGCACGCTACCATGCTGGGCAAGCAGGGCATCATCGAGGAGCATGAGGCCGAAAAGATCGTCGAAGGTCTGAAGGGCATCCTCAAGGATATCGAGGACGGCAAGGTTGAGTTCTCACTCGATTACGAGGACATCCACATGAACGTCGAGCAGCTGCTGACCGAGCGCATCGGTGATACCGGCAAGCGTCTGCACACCGGCCGTTCGAGAAATGATCAGGTTGCACTCGATATGCGTCTGTACGTCAAGAAGGAGATCAAGGAGATCATCAAGCTGATCCTTGGCTTTATGAAGGCGCTGACTGTAAAGAGCCGTGAGAATCTCGATGCGGTTATGCCGGGCTACACCCATCTGCAGCGCGCACAGCCGACGACCTTTGCACATTATATGATGGCGTATGCCAACATGCTCAAGCGCGACGTATCCCGCCTGCAGGACTGCTACGAGCGCATGGACGAAATGCCGCTCGGTTCGGGCGCACTGGCTTCGACCACATATCCCATCGACCGTGACTTCGTTCGTGAGCAGCTTGGCTTTGCCCGCCTGACCGATAACTCGCTCGACGGCGTATCCGACCGTGACTACTGCGTGGAGCTGCTCTCTGCGCTGTCCATCCTGATGATGCACTTGTCCCGCCTGTCCGAGGAAATTATTTCGTGGTGCTCGTGGGAGTTCAAGTTCGTTGAGCTGGACGACGCATACTCCACCGGCTCGTCCATCATGCCGCAGAAGAAGAACCCGGACGTCTGCGAGCTGATCCGCGGCAAGACCGGCCGTGTTTATGGTGCGCTGACTACCATGCTGACCGTGCTCAAGGGTCTGCCGCTGGCGTACAACAAGGATATGCAGGAGGACAAGGAGGCTGTATTCGGTGCAATCGACACGGTAAAGCAGTGCCTTGAGGTATTCACTCCGATGTTCTCCACCATGACGCTCCGCCGCGACAACATGCGCAAGGCAGCTTCCCGCGGCTTCATCAACGCGACCGACTGCGCCGATTACCTGACCAAGAAGGGCGTTCCATTCCGCGATGCGTACAAGACGGTCGGCCGTCTGGTCAACCAGTGCATCAAGGCCGATGAGACTCTTGAGACCATGACCATGCGTGACTTTGCAGCAATTTCCAACAAGTTCGGCGACGACGTATACGACGCACTCGACCTGCGCACCTGTGTTGCCGAGCGTAAGGTCATCGGCGGTCCGGCTCCGCAGGAGGTAACCCGCCAGATCGACAAGATCGACAAGTTCATCGCGGAGGTTGAGGACGATGAAGCCTAAAATTTACATCGACGGCAAGGAAGGCACGACCGGTCTGCAGATTTATGAGCGTCTCGGCGGCCGCGACGATATCGAGCTGCTGCTCATCGACGAGGACAAGCGCAAGGACATCGAGGAGCGCCGCAAGTTCCTCAATGCAGCCGACATTGCGTTCCTGTGCCTGCCGGATGCGGCGGCACGCGAGGCCGTTTCGCTCATCGAGAACGACACGACCCGCGTTATTGACGCATCGACCGCGCACCGCACCGACCCGGATTGGGACTACGGCTTTGCCGAGCTTTCCAAGGCGCACCGCGAAGCCATCAAGAACTCTAAGCGTGTTGCTAATCCGGGCTGCCACGCGAGCGGATTTATTTCCTCGGTTTACCCGCTGGTAGCAAACGGCATCATTGCCGAGGACACCGCGCTTACCTGTGCTTCACTGACCGGTTACTCCGGCGGCGGCAAGAAGATGATCGCGGAGTATCAGGACGAGAACCGCGATCCGCGGCACGATTCTGAGCGCATTTACGGCCTGAACCTGCATCATAAGCACCTGCCGGAGATGGGCTACATCTGCGGTCTGACGCAGGCGCCGGTGTTCGTTCCGATCGTTGGCGATTTCTACAAGGGCATGGCGACTACCGTTATGCTCCCGGGCGTAGACGCACACCTTGTGCATGGAACGCTTGCCAAGCACTACGAGGGTCAGCAGCTTGTCACCGTGGCGCCGTTCGGCGGGGAAGAGCCGATGATCTACGCCAACACGCTGGCCGGTCACGACAGCTTAAAGCTCATTGTCTGCGGCCATGAGGAGCAAACAATCGTCACCGCGCTGTTTGACAATCTCGGCAAGGGTGCTTCGGGCGCTGCCGTGCAGAATATGAATATCATGCTTGGTCTGGATGAAACGACCGGCTTAAACCTCTGATTTCAGCAGGAGAAAACAGTTATGAAGATTATCGAAGGCGGCGTTTGTGCCGCAAAGGGCTTCAAGGCAGGCAGCGTGCGCTGCGGCGTCAAGGAAAGCCGAACCAATGATGATACCGCGATCATTTTCAGCGAATGCGAATGCACCGCGGCTGCCACTTACACGATGAATCGCGTGAAGGCGGCTCCGCTGTACGTTACCATGGAGCACCTTGAGGATGGCGTAGCACGCGCTATCGTTGCTAATGCAGGCAACGCGAACGCCTGCGCACCGGACGGCATGGAGAACGCCCGCCGCATGGCAAAGGCAGCTGCTCAACTGCTCGGCGTTGCGGAAACCGACGTTGCCGTTGCATCCACCGGTGTTATCGGCCAGCGCCTGAATATCGAGTGCATCGAGGAGCACCTTCCGGAGCTTAAACTGGAGGACAATGCCTCCGAAAAGGCCAACCGTGCCATTATGACCACCGACACCAAGCCCAAGACGGCGGCTGTCGAGTTCACCATCGGCGGCAAGACCTGCCGCATCGGCGGCATCTGCAAGGGCAGCGGCATGATTCATCCGAACATGGGCACCATGCTGTCCTTCATCACGACCGACTGCGCTATCACGCACGAAATGCTGACCGACGCCCTGCAGGAGAACGTCAAGAAGACCTACAACCGCGTAACGGTTGACGGCGACACCTCCACCAACGATATGTGCATCGTGCTCGCAAACGGCATGGCCGGCAACACGCTCATCGAGTGGCAGGACGAGGAATATCAGGCGTTCTGCAAGGCGCTGAACGAGGTGAACACCCGTCTGGCACGCCAGATTGCTGCAGACGGCGAAGGCGCAACCAAGCTGGTTACCTGCACCGTTAAGAACTCCCGCTCCGAGGAGGCAGCTGAGCGACTGGCCAAGGCCGTTGTCGGCTCCAATCTCGTCAAGGCGGCGATGTTCGGCGCAGATGCAAACTGGGGTCGTGTACTGTGTGCAATGGGCTACTCCAAGGCACCGTTCCGTCCGGAGTACGTTTCTGTGGCGTTCGAGTCCGCAGCAGGCAGCGTAGCAGTCTGCGACAAGGGTGCGGCTCTGGATTTTGATGAAGAACTGGCGAAGAAGGTGCTCTCCGAGAGCGAGGTTACCATTGCAGTTGACGTAAATGAGGGCGAGGACAGCGCTACTGCATGGGGCTGCGATCTTACTTACGATTACGTTAAAATCAACGGTGATTACAGAACTTGATTTTTAAAAACGAAGAGAACTCCCGATAAAGGAACGAATTAGTATGGATACTCAACTTGATGCGGAGCTGCGTGCCAATATTCTGGTCGAAGCGCTTCCGTATATTCAGGAATATTACGGTCAGACCGTTGTCGTAAAATACGGCGGCAACGCAATGATCAACGAGGAGCTGAAGGACGCGGTCATCCACGATCTGGTACTGCTCAATCTGGTCGGCGTCAAGGTCGTTATCGTACACGGCGGCGGCCCGGAGATCAATGAAATGCTGGGAAAAATCGGCAAGGAGAGCAAGTTTGTCAACGGTCTGCGCTACACCGATCGTGAAACCATGGATATCGTCCAGATGGTGCTGTGCGGCAAGGTCAACAAGGATCTTGTAACCCTGCTCGAGAAGGCAGGCGGACGCGGCATCGGCCTTGGCGGCATGGACGGCGGTCTGTTTCAGGCAAAGCGCCTGACCGACCGTGCCGGCACGGATTATGGCTACGTCGGTGATATCATGGACGTTGACCCGGCTCCGGTCATCGATGTGCTGCAGCAGGGATACATCCCGGTCGTTTCGACCGTTGCACAGGGCATCGACGATGAAACCAACTACAACATCAACGCCGACACCGCAGCCAGCAAGCTGGCAGTCGCACTCGGCGCAAAGAAGCTCATCCTGCTGACCGATGTGCGCGGTCTGATGCTGGATGTCAACGACCCGGACAGTGTCATTCACCGCCTGAAGGTGTCCGAAGTGCCCAAGCTGGTGCGTGACGGCGTGATCAAGGGCGGCATGATCCCGAAGGTAGACTGCTGCGTTGAGGCAGTCCGAAAGGGCGTTGAGCGTGCTACCATTCTGGATGGCCGTGTTAAGCATTCGATCCTGATCGAGCTGCTCTCCAAGGTCGGCGCAGGCACTATGTTTCAGTAATTGAGAATTGAAAATGGAGAATGGAGAATGATTCGCTCCGTATCTCCGGTAAAAGGTGATACCCTATGACTTACAATGAATTAAAAAGCGAAGAAAACAAATATGTAATGAACACCTACGGCCGGTTCCCGATTGCGCTGGACCACGGCGAGGGTGCGACTCTGTGGGACGTTGAGGGCAAGAAGTACATCGATCTTGCTTCCGGCATCGGTGTAAACTGTCTGGGTTATGCCAATCCGGCGATCATTGACGCAATCGACAAGCAGGCGCACAAGCTGATGCATGTTTCCAACCTGTTCACCACCGAGCCGATGGTTCAGGTTGCCAAGAAGCTGGTAGAAAAGACGCATCTGGGCGGCAAGGTATTCTTTGCCAACTCGGGCGCCGAGGCAAACGAGGGTGCCATCAAGCTGGCGCGCAAGTACTCGTTCGACAAGTACGGCGAGGGCCGCTTCAAGGTGCTGACGCTCATCAACTCCTTCCACGGTCGTACCGTAACCACGCTGAAGGCCACTGGTCAGGAGCGTTTTCACAACTATTTCTTCCCGTTTACCGAGGGCTTTGATTACGCGGTTGCCAATGACATCAAGTCGGTACGCGCAAAGGCGGACGATATGACCTGTGCCATCATGATGGAGCTGATCCAGGGTGAGGGCGGTGTCCTGCCGCTTGACCGCGAGTTCGTCAAGGAGGTAGAGAAGCTCTGCCGCGAGAAGGATATGCTGCTCATCATCGACGAGGTGCAGACTGGTATCGGCCGTACCGGCAGCCTGTTTGCCTTCCAGCAGTACGACATCAAGCCGGACGTTGTCACTATGGCAAAGGGTCTTGGCGGCGGCATGCCGATCGGCGCTGTCATGGCGGCGGATACCTGCTGCAACGTCCTGACGCCGGGCACGCACGCGACCACCTTCGGCGGTACGCCGATTGTCTGCTCCGCAGCAAACGTCGTGCTCGATACTGTCGGTGACGGCCAGTTTCTGATGAAAGTACGCGAAAAGGGCGAGTACCTGCGCAACGGCATCCTGTCCCTTGGCTCGCCGAATATCAAGGGCGTACGCGGCATGGGTCTCATGCTCGGCATCATCGTTGAGGAAGGAAAGCACTCCGTGTTTGCCAATAAGCTGATCGAAAACGGCGTTCTGGCGATCACCGCCGGCAAAAATGCCGTTCGTCTGCTCCCGCCGCTCACCATTTCCAAGGAAGAAATGGATGAAGCACTCGCTATCATGGCAAAAGTATTTTGATAATTAGTAATTAACGTGATTATCGCATTGGTGCAGCAGCATCCAAATAATTACTAACTACTAATTTGCAGAAAGGGTTTATTACAATGAAGCATTTACTGAAGCTGCTTGACTGCTCCACTGAAGAGATCATCGGTCTGCTCGATCTGGCGGATCAGCTCAAGTATGAGAAAAAGCACAACATTTCCCATCGTCATCTGGAAGGTAAGAGCCTTGGCATGATCTTCCAGAAATCCTCCACCCGTACCCGTGTTTCTTTCGAGACCGGCATGTATCAGCTGGGCGGTCAGGCACTGTTCCTGTCCAATCGCGACCTTCAGATCGGCCGCGGCGAGCCGGTACAGGACACGGCCCGTGTGCTGAGCCGCTATCTGGACGGCATTATGATCCGCACCTACGAGCAGAAGGAAGTAGAGGATCTGGCAAACTACGGCTCTATTCCGATCATCAACGGTCTGACTGACTTCTGCCATCCGTGTCAGGTTCTGGCAGACCTCATGACCATCCGTGAGAAGTTTGCCGTTCTTGAGGGTCTCAAGATGTGCTACATTGGCGACGGCAACAACATGGCAAACTCGCTGATCGTCGGCGGCCTCAAGACCGGCATGAAGGTTTCCATCGCAACGCCGGCGGACTACCGTCCGGACGCTGAGGTTATGGCATTCGCAGAGCCGAACCCGAACTTCTTCATCACCGATGACCCGATGAAGGCTGCCGAGAACGCAGACGTTGTTATCACTGATACATGGGCGTCTATGGGTCAGGAAGCCGAGAAGGAAGTCCGCATGAAGGCATTCCAGGGCTATCAGGTCAATGATGAGTTGCTGGCTGCTGCAAAGCCGGGCTGCATGGTGCAGCACTGCCTGCCGGCATATCGCGAGCAGGAGATCACCACCAAGGTGTTCGAGGAGCACGCAAACGAAATTTTCGAGGAAGCAGAAAACCGCCTGCACGCACAGAAGGCCGTTATGGTTACTCTGATGGGCAGCAAGGAAGACTGATTTCTGATAAAAAGCCGCTTTTCGCAAGGAAAGGCGGCTTTATGTTTTTCTTGCTGAAGTGTTGACAAATCCCTTACCGGCGACTATAATAGCAGTATAAATAAATCAGTTCTGTTTCAGGGCGGAGTGAAAGTCTCCACCGGCAGTATACAGGCTTCGAGCCTGATAGTCTGCGAGCCGCAAGGCATGATGGGTTAGAATCCCAACCGACGGTTATAGTCCGGATGAGAGAAACAGATGTACCTATCGCTACGTCTGTATGCCTCTGGAGCAATCCGGGGGCTTGTTTTATTTATGGAACAGGACTCCTGAAAGGGAGAAAAAACAGCAATGACAAAAACCAGCAAAATCACCTACACCGCAATTTTTGCGGCTATCGCAACCGTACTGATGTACTTTGAATTCCCGATTCCGTTCATGCCGCCGTTCCTTAAGGTGGATCTGTCCGGCGCAGTCGTGCTCATTGGCGCGTTTATCTTCGGCATCGCTCCGGCGATCACGATGATCGGCATCAAGGACATTATTCATCTGACCCAGACCCAGACCGGCGGCTCCGGTGAGGTCGCAGATTTCCTGATGCTTTCCACGCTCGTTGTTATCGCCGTGTTGCTGTACCGCGGACACAAGAGCCGTAAGATGGCTGTCCTCGGCTGTGCAGCCGGATCGGTCGCTATGGCCTGTGTCGGCATGCTGACCAACTATTTCCTTATCATTCCGTTTTATTCGCAGGTTATGCCGCTGCAGGCTATCTTTGATGCGTGCAATGCTATCAATCCGTATGTGACCGGCATGCAGGGCTATCTGCTGCTTGGCGTTCTGCCGTTCAATCTCATCAAAGGCGCAATCCTGACTGCGATTACCATGCTCGCCTACAAGAAGCTGAGCGTGTTCATCAAATCCAAGCAGATCGAACTGCACCACTCCAGACAGCGTGTCGGCTAAGTAAAAAACGAAGGTGCTCTCCATCAAACGGAGAGCACCTTTTTGTTCAATAATCGGAAACAGTGCGGTAGCATCTATGATTTCGACAAAGATCTGTATACGAATTGACAAAATGCGTGGCCAAGATTATATCACATGCGTGCATCTAATAGATTCGGTCCAGTCAAGATTTATGCGCAAAATCATTTGCAGGCTCCGGCTGAATGAAGTCAACCGGCAATGAAGGCGTCGTCCAGCGCCTTCATGTTCATACATTTTTGTTGCCCCACTGCGTGCCCGCTACATGGCGAAGCCGGGCGCAGACCAGCATCAGAGCAGAGTTGCCGTCAGGGAACGTTCCCACCACGCGGGTTCTGCGGCGGATCTCCCGATTCAGCCGCTTAATCACGTTGTTGGTACGGATGCGCGTCCAATGTTCGCTGGGAAAATCGCAGTAGGACAATGCCGTCCTCGACCTTCTTGGCAGCCTCCTTCAGTTTCATGGCGCGCAGTCCGGCAACGATTGCTTTAGCCTTGTCGCGGGACGCCTTTTTTGCTCTCTTGGGCATGGATCGCCTTGAGCATTTTTGCTACAATTTTGACCTTGGATTTAGGCACAACAGAGAAAACATTGCGGTAGAAATGCACCGTGCAGCGCTGGTATTTGGCGTCCGGGAACACCTCGCCCACGGCCTCCACCATCCCCATGCACTTGTCGCCGACGATGAGCTTCACGCCGTCCAGACCGCGGCCGCGGAGCCATTGGAAGAAGCTGACCCAGCTGGCCTTGGCCTCCTTCATTTCCTCGACAGCTCCCAAAACCTCACGGAAACCATCCTCATTCACGGCGATTGCCACCAGAATAGCTACATTTTCGTACTCTCCGCCTCAGTGGTAGCGCAGGTAGATACCGTCCACGTAGACGTATGGATGGCGTCCGCCCTGTAACGGACGGTTCCGCCAGGCCTCGATGTGGACATAGGATTTCTTGTTCAGCTCGCTGATGGTAGCGGGCGAAACCTTGCTGCCCCACAACGCCTCGGTGATGTCCTCCACACGGCGCACGGAAACGCCTGCCAGATACATCTCGATGAGCGCTTCCTCCACGCTGCTCTCCCGGCAGCGATACCGTTCGATGATGGCTGTCTCGAAGGACACGCCCTTGAGCCGCGTCATGTGGAGCGTGACATTACCGGAGGTCGTGGTGAGGTTTTCAATTTGCGCAACTTATTGTACCTTATCATATGAATCAGGAAGAATAGCATGGATTTATGGAGAAACTAAACTGTCGGGTAAAATTAATATACAGCGCTCGTGTTTTTCGTCTTATTATTACTCATCAACGGCGTAGCCCTGTGGAAAGCTTCACGGAGCTTTTTGCACTTATAGAATATTTATGCGAAACACAGATAAATGAACGTATAGTTATTAAACGAAAAACATCAGACAATATATATGGAAATGCCATAATAGAGAATTAGTAGTCGCTTTTAAGATAATAACATAAATATGCAAATATGAATATTCTGCCGATGAAAGGCTCACTGTATAAGCGGAGTAGACACAAAGAAACAGACTAACGACTGGCTGTGCCTTTATGGAAAATGATGAATATTATATGTCGAATTTTGTCGATTAAAACATTGACGCATATGAAACCTCATGGTAAGCTGAATAAAAATATATGTGTTCTCTGCGAAAAATTGTGCAGAGTGCAGTGAACAAAGCGCACGCAATCGTCAAATACCAGCTTGCGGGTCAGGAGGAAAACGTGAAACGTCTTAAAACGGCATTTTCGGTGGTCTTGGCGCTCTCGATGGCGCTCGGCATGGTAGTCGTTCCTGCGGGAGCGGCCGACGGCACTTATCAGAATGCGGTTTATCCGGAACGGATATGTAGAAAGGCTCAACCAACTACATCAATCCGAATCAATCGAAATGGTACACCTGTAGTTGAAAAGTCGATTACTGTTTCGATTCCAACTAATGATGAGCCATGTCGGGATACTTATACGGCAGATGCGCTTTTTGAGGATAAAACGGTCAATTCAGAGGCGTCTTGTGATATTGAACTGAATACTGCGGATGGAACTGCGGTTTCGTCTGACGGACTGGATGGAGTTTCTTTCAGGACAGAAGGCGGTCAATGGTTTATGTACGTCACAAGATTTGCAAAATCAGGAGCTGTCTATCACTTGACGGCTTCATGTATGAAGATTACACCTGAGAAACTTGACATCGTTTTGTGCTCAGCCGAAGAAAACACAGAGAAAACCCCGGTTATTAACTGGTCTGCAGTGGCCACCGGCACATACGGCCAGACCTGGAATGAAATGGTTGATGTTTCCGGCTGCAGTGCAACGCTGAACGGCACCGAACTTTCCGGCACATTCGAGGTCGTAAACGGTGATACCGTCCCGAATGTCGGGGACAAATATCGGCTCAAATTTACGTCGGAGGACGGCAAGTACATCGTGGAAAGCGAGGAGTTTTCTGCGGAAATCCAGCCGAAACCGCTGACAATTACGGCGGAAAGTGCAGAGAAAGTGTACGATGGCGAACCTCTGGTGAAAGATGGATACACAGCAGGCAAACTGGTGCCCGGCGACAAAATCATCGAGGTGAAGGTTTCCGGCACGCAGACGAATGCAGGAAATGCAGAAAATGTACCACATAATGCAAAAATATGCGGAAACGGTACAGATAAGACGAAAAATTACGCAATCAGCTATGCCAATGGCACGCTGAAAGTTACTCCGCGGGATATTGCAGACGCGCAGATTGATATGAAGCAGACCGAGTATGTGTATGACGGAGTCGAGCATAATCCCAAGCCAATCATCGCAATAGACAATAAAACGTTGAAAATCAACGTAGATTACGAACTTTCTTACACCAATAACAGAGACTGCGGTGCAGGAACGGTGACAATTACCGGCAAGGAAAATTATACCGGAAAAGTTGAGAAAACATTCCAAATCACACCGAAAACACCCGAAAAGGACACCGATTACAAGATTGCATTGCCTGTTGATTCGACCTACGACGGCAAGCCGCGTGAGGCGTCGGTGTGGACGAGAACAGGCGTTGGCGAGGTCACAGTTTGGTACAACGACAGCACAGCTTTGCCGGTTTGTGCCGGAACTTACAACGTGACGGTCGAGATTGCATCAAGTGAAAACTTTTCTGCAGTTCAACGGATGAATATCGGCAGTTTTACCATCAATAAGCGCGTAATTTCCTTGAATACAACAGCGCTGAAAGTCGCGGACAAGACATGCAACGGACGCGATGATGATGCACGGATTAGCGGTCTGGCGTTCAGCAATCTTCCGGAAGGCGCGGCACTGAGCGAGGGCACGGATTACACGCTCTCGACACGGTATGCATCTGCCGAAGCTGGCGAGTGGGACGTGACGGTTACAGTTACACTTACGAATAAAAATTACACGTTAGAGGACGAAAACTGCACTGTAAAGGGTAAAATCCTGCCGAAAGCGGTCGAACTTATTGTAAGCGCGGAGGATACAGTCTATACCGGTCTGCCGTACAGCGAGAGCAATCTGACCTGCTCGGGCACGTCCGCTCCGACATATCGCTACTACGCCGACAGTAACGGTACACAGAGCAATCAGCTGGACGGTGCGCCGATCAACGCTGGAACTTACTGGGTGGAAGCGTATGCACCGGAAACGAGCAGCACGGCTTCCGCAACCTCGCAAGCGGTTCGGTTTCATATTGAAAAAGCGCCGCTGTGTATTCGTGCCAAGGATAAAACCATAACCTATGGGGAAACGTTAAGTGATAATGGTGTGGAAATCAACGGATTCGTGAATAATGAGAACGAAACTGTGCTTTCGGGTCTGCACTATGCGTTTGACTATGCGCAGTTTAGCGATATTGGAACTTACACGATTATCCCGATGAATGCACAAGCTGAAAATTACAAAATTACATACGAAAACGGCGTGTTGACCGTACAGCCGAAGCCTGTTGAGATAAAATGGAACAGCGAGAGTATTTTCTATTATGATAGTACGCCGAAATCGGTCACGGCAGAAGCGATTGGCGCGGTGAACGGAGATGCGCTTACTGTCATAATCGAGGACGGCAGCCGGACCGAAATCGGGGAGTACACCGCACGTGCGGTCGCTCTGGCAGGCGGAAAGGCGGGCAACTATGTGCTGCCCGAGGCACAAACCTTCTCGTTTCAGATCAAGAAGGCGCTCGAGACGGCAACTGTCACGCCGAGTACCGTTACTGCCGTAATCGACGGCCTGACGATTCGACTGACCGGCTTTGCGACCGAGCCGATCACGGTTTCTGCGCCGGATGCCGTGGCCGCGGGCGATACGCTGACCATCCATGGCGTGACGTACACGATCGACCGTTCCGCAGTGGATATGCGCCGCGCGGAGATCACGTTCGTGTTTGCGGACAGCAGTGCGCAGACCAACGTTTACGGCGCGGGAGATATCGGAACGGCGTTTCCGACCGATAGTAAGCGCGGATACACGTTTGACGGGTGGAAAATCGGTGATAAAACGTACACGACGCTGACGGAGGAAGCACTTACTAAACTGAACGGCACGCAGACTGCAGCACCGGTGTTCACTGCTCAGCAGAGTGGCGGAACGAGCGGCAGTGGCGGCGGCGGTCCGGTCCGCACGCCGACCGGTGCGGTGACTGCGGCTAAGAGCGAGCACGGCGAGGTCTCAATCACACCGAAAAACGCAGCCAAAGGCAGCACAGTGATGATTAAAGCTGTGCCAAAGGAAGGCTATGCGCTCAAAACAATCGCGGTTACCGACCAGAGCGGCAAGCCGGTCGCAGTGACGGAGAAGGACGGTCGGTTTACATTCGTCATGCCTGCGTGCAATGTCACGCTTACACCTATTTTCGAGAGACAGCCTGCTCAAAATGTGAGCTTCGATGACGTCAAGCCAACCGAGTGGTACGCCGATGCCGTACGCTGTGTTGTGGAAAAGGGTCTGATGAGCGGCACAGGTACGGATGCGTTCTCGCCGGATGGCACGACCACGCGCGGTATGCTGATGACGATTCTCGCACGGTACGCGGGTGCGGATACGACCGGCGGTGCAAACTGGTACGAGAAGGGCATGGCGTGGGCGCAGTCGGCAGGCATTTCGGATGGCCGCGCGCCGGAGGCCGGCATTACACGAGAGCAGCTCGTCACCATGCTGTACCGCTATGCGGATGTCCCTGAAGCCAGCGGCACACTGGATGCCTTTGCAGACGCAGATACCGTCAGCGCCTACGCGGTCGATGCTATGCGATGGGCGGCAGCGAACGGAATCGTCAACGGTTCACACGGCAGACTGAATCCACATGGGAATGCCACCCGCGCACAGGTCGCGGCAATGCTGATGAGGTTCTGTGAAAAGATGGAACGATAATACATTACGCCGCGCATGTCGGAGAACGCTGTGCGCGGCGTAAATTTTCGGGTCTAAAAATTTTTTGGAATTTTTTCAGAAAATGTGTTGACAGATTCGTAATTCTGTTATATACTAAACAAGTCGTCAGGGATGAGACGACAACGACCCGATGGAAGTTTAGCTCAGCTGGGAGAGCATCTGCCTTACAAGCAGAGGGTCACAGGTTCGAGCCCTGTAACTTCCACCAAACGAAAAGCTCCTAAACATTGTGGTTTGGGAGCTTTTTCTCTGTTTATTTGAATTTTTTACAGTGTCGCAAGGGAAGCGGCGCTTTTTTTGTTTTTGTGTGAATGCGGTTTTTTTGGGGTTTTTACGGGTGCAGGATGTGGGACTAAGTGTGGGAGCAAAAATCAATGGATAGAGACGACTTTTTTCTGCGTTTTCTTCCTGCTCTCGGTCGCAAAACTGAGCACCTTTAACGAGGCGTTCGTGAACGCTTCATCGGAGAGGTGCGTATAAATATGCGACGTCATGGCAATCGACTTGTGCCCAGAAAGTCCTTTGCAACGTTGATCGGCACGTCGGCGGACTGCAGGTCGGTCGCATAAGTATGCCACAGGCAGTACGGCGTGAGATCGTCAGCCCCGACGGACGTTTCCGGGTCGATTGCGCCGCTGGCCATCTGTGTGCCCATGTCGAGATCAAGCGCCTGCTTGAACGAGCGCCACATCTGCTTCATGGACGTTTCGGTGTGCGGCCTGCCGGTGGTCGGCTGCGTAAAAAGATAGCCGCTACTCTTTTCCACGACCTTGTGCCAGAGATCGCGCGCGGTCTTTACCCGGACGGAGTACCGCTTGCCATTATAGGTAAACGTTTTGCGGAAACATCCGTCTGATGTGTTTGTTTTTATTGTAAAACATCTTTGGTTGTAAAATAAGAGGGTAGAATGCACTCGCTAACGCTCATCGGTTGCAGCCGGTGGGCGTAATTTTTATATTGAGAACTCGCGTATCAGTACGCGCGGGATACCGATAATACGGCATCTTTCCGGGTCGGTGCCCTCGATCCGTCTGGGCGGGTAAGACGGGTTTCAGGGGCACAAGCTCCAGCCAATCCTCGCTCTGAACATAGTTGATGCCATTTGATGGTCATTTCGTCATCGCCATAGCTGATGACTCCAATCTCGCTGCTGTGGTTTCTGGTGTCCTGCTTGAGCACCAGCACGATATCACCATCACGGAAATCAGGATACATACTGTCACCGCGGACATGCATAGCGCAGAAATCCTCCGGCTTGCGGCCCTTGAGATAGGTACCGGGAACTTTGACCATTTTCTCTTTTGATTCTTTCTCCTAATGTCAGAACAAACACCCTTACTTATATCAAACATTCGATTGGTTGTGATTAGTGTACCACCTGCGTGATTATAAATCACGCAAGGAGGTGTAAAACATAAACGCTTGAACTTATCAGGAACTCCGTCATGGGGCAAGAACGACCTGATGCGGATGTATTCGAACATGGTATTGCTGACACTGGAGCAAGTCGCAAAAATCTACGGTTTTACCGACAAGCACAAAGCCAAGCGCATAATCGGCGCACCGAGAGTGTCCGGCGAGCATCGCGTGATGTTGTACTATCTTGGTGACGTTGCGACCGACATCGTCAAGCGGCGTATTGGCATTGTACGATAAAATGCACAAGAAAGAAGAAGATTCAATGTAAAACAACAACTTCGCAGCCAATCTGGCTGCAGTCGAGAAGCACAGCTGCGGCATCAAGCCGAGCAAGCGTCTTTACTTCTGCTGGACGGAGGAGCAGCTCGAACATCTGACCGCTCTGTGGGATACGACGTCAAGAACCTGTGAAAGGGCAACCGTCTGCAGATACGCTATCCGGTCATCTACGGCGGCGATGGAACCCGTCCGTCCGGTGAGCCGTTCGTTCTGGGGTGCAAGGGGCACTGGGTCACAAGCAGAAGCCGCAGTGCGTGCATATTTCCAACGTCCATGCCGACCTGCTGCCGACCGACGTTTACTCCGGTATGTATGCCCGCGTGACCGTCAACTTCTTCCCGTATGACGCTTCCGGCAACCGCGGCGTAGGCTTCGGTCTGGGCGCGGTATCAGTACGGTGAGGACCTCGTGGAGAAGCTGACGAAGGCTATGGAGAAGTAAAGCGCCCCTCCGAGAACTGGTTTTATACCGGCTCCTGGAGGGACTGTTTTTATTCAGTTGCCTTCGGCGTATCTCCGTCAAAGATTACATGAGCAAAGCGGAAACGCTGCGTAACATCAGGGTACTTCTCGTGATCCACCTCGGAGGCGAACATATCATACGGCCGTGCATAAATTTTGAAGTCGCCGTAGAGTGCCTGATAGATCACCAGCGGTTCGCCGGTTTCCGTGTGCGTGGCGATAGCGAGTACCTGATACAGCTTGTTCTTAAAGTGCAGGTATTTTTCACCGACCAGAATTTTTCTTGAAGCCATTCATATTTCCTCCAATCCTATATTTTTATTATAACAGAGAGGAGGGCAAAGAAAAAGAGCACACCCGCAATCAGGTGTGCTCTATTCTGATGGTTAATGCGAAAACATTCCGAACTATGAAAAAAGTTTGTATCTTCGCATTATGGTGGACTTGAAGGGGATCGAACCCTCGACCTCTCGGATGCGAACCGAACGCTCTCCCAAACTGAGCTACAAGCCCGAATATATGTGTCAAGAAAAGCGTTTTGAGCAAACTCAACTGAACAGGGAAGAACGGGGACTGCTTTCTGCACCGCTTCCACTCCCAACTGAGCGAATCGCCTGAATGTCAGCTGCTCGCAAGCAATTTACTGATCAAACCGAACTCTATTCGTTTAACTCGTTAAACTACTCTTGACAATTATTAATTATAACGGTAAAATAATTTTATGTCAAGCACTTTTTCCGGTGCAAAGCAAAAACAGCGTGCAGCAGCCAGCTGTGCCAAAAGGAGAATTTAACATGAAAAACAGCGAAAAAACAATGGAAAAGATCGTAGCGCTCTGCAAGGGCCGCGGCTTCGTATACTCCGGCTCGGAGATTTACGGCGGTCTTGCAAACACCTGGGACTACGGTCCGCTCGGCGTTGAGTTCAAGAACAACGTCAAGGCAGCATGGCGCAAGAAATTTGTGCAGGAGAGCCAGTACAATGTAGGTCTTGACTCCGCGATCCTGATGAACCCGATGACCTGGGTTGCTTCCGGTCATGTTGGCGGCTTCTCTGACCCGCTGATGGACTGCAAGGAGTGCAAGGAGCGTTTCCGTGCCGACAAGGTAATTGAGGACTGGTGTGCTGAGAATAACTACGATCTCGGCAAGAGTGTTGACGCACTCAGCCAGGCTGAGATGAAGGCATTCATTGATGAGCATGAGATCGCATGCCCGACCTGCGGCAAGCACAACTGGACCGACATCCGTCAGTTCAATCTGATGTTCAAGACCTTCCAGGGCGTTACCGAGAACGCGAAGAACGAGCTGTATCTGCGTCCGGAGACCGCACAGGGCATCTTCGTAAACTTCCAGAATATCCAGCGCACCACCCGTAAGAAGATTCCGTTCGGCGTTGGTCAGGTAGGCAAGTCCTTCCGCAATGAGATCACCCCGGGCAACTTCACCTTCCGTACCCGCGAGTTTGAGCAGATGGAACTGGAGTTTTTCTGCAAGCCGGGCACCGACCTTGAGTGGTTCAAGTACTGGAAGGATTACTGCCACAACTTCCTGCTGTCTCTCGGCATGAAGGACGAGAACCTGCGTCTGCGCGACCACGATCCGGAGGAGCTGTCTCACTACTCCAACGCTACCACCGATATCGAGTTTATGTTCCCGTTTGGCTGGGGCGAGCTGTGGGGCATTGCCGACCGCACCAATTTCGACCTGACCCAGCATCAGAACACCTCGGGTGTTTCGATGGAATACTTCGATCAGGAAGCAAATGAGAAGTATATTCCGTATGTTATCGAGCCTTCGCTTGGTGCTGACCGTGTTGCACTGGCCTTCCTGTGCGACGCTTACGACGAGGAAGTCGTAGGTCAGGACAAGAACGGCAAGGACGATGTTCGTACCGTTCTGCGTCTGCATCCGGCTCTGGCACCGTTCAAGGCTGCTGTGCTGCCGCTGTCCAAAAAGCTGACCGACAAGGCTATGCCGATCTGGCAGGAGCTGGCTAAGCAGTTCTCTGTTGATTTTGACGATGCAGGCTCTATCGGTAAGCGCTACCGCCGTGAGGACGAGATCGGTACGCCGTACTGCGTAACCGTCGATTTCGAGACCGAGCAGGATGGCTGCGTAACCGTTCGTGACCGTGATACGATGGAGCAGGAGCGCATCAAGATTGAGGAAGTTGCTGCTTATATCGCAAAGAAGATCGAGTTCTGATTTTTCGCTGCTGAACATTGATCATCAAAACCGCTGCACAATCCCTGTGCGGCGGTTTTCTTTTATTTGGATGGCGAACAGGAAACAACCCTAAAAACCTATCGGAAAAATAGGGATTTGACCATCGGAAATTGGACAATCTGCCGGAACGAAAAAAGTTTGTCGGAAAGGGTTGACAGAAGAGGGGGAGTTTAGTATAATCATAGCAATCCCAGTGAAATAATATGAATTTAGGAGACGCGGTTATGCGATACTACTTTGAAAAGCTGCTCCGCTCGAATTTCCGATTTGGGCGAATGTGAACCTTCTTTTTAGTACACGAAACGAATCAATCACTTCCAACATGTATATAAAAAGGAGATTATTATCATGGCAACTATCAAGAATACCGAAAACTGGTCCTTTGAAACCAAGCAGCTGCACATCGGTCAGGAGACCGCTGATCCGGTTACCGATTCCCGTGCAGTTCCGATCTACCAGACTACTTCTTACGTTTTCCATGACAGCCAGCACGCGGCTGACCGTTTCGGTCTGGCTGACGCAGGCAATATCTACGGTCGTCTGACCAATTCCACGCAGGATGTGTTCGAGAAGCGCATTGCAGCACTCGAGGGAGGTGTTGCCGCGCTGGCTACCGCTTCCGGCGCCGCAGCGATTACCTACACCATTCAGGCACTTGCTCAGGCCGGCGACCACATCGTAGCACAGAAGACCATCTACGGCGGCAGCTACAACCTGCTGGCACATACTCTGCCGCAGTTCGGCGTTGAGACCACCTTCGTTGATGCACACAATCTGGAAGAACTGGAAGGTGCTATCAAGGACAATACTAAGGCGGTTTACATCGAGACTCTCGGCAACCCGAATTCCGATATTCCGGATATCGAGGCTATCGCAAAGATTGCGCACAAGCACGGTCTGCCGCTCGTAATCGACAACACTTTCGGTACCCCGTACCTCATCCGTCCGATTGAGTACGGCGCTGATATCGTTGTTCACTCTGCTACCAAGTTCATCGGCGGCCACGGCACGACCCTCGGCGGCATCATTGTTGATTCCGGCAAGTTCGATTGGAAGGCATCCGGCAAGTATGCACCGATCGCTGAGCCGAACCCGAGCTACCACGGCATTTCCTTTGCGGATGCAGTAGGCCCCGCAGCTTTCGTTACCTACATCCGTGCGATCCTGCTGCGCGATACCGGTGCTGCCATCTCTCCGTTCAACGCATTCCTGCTGCTGCAGGGTACTGAGACGCTGTCTCTGCGTATCGAGCGTCACGTTGAGAACACCAAGAAGGTCGTTGAGTTCCTGACCAATCACCCGCAGGTTGAGCATGTGAACCATCCGTCTCTGCCGAACCACCCGGATCATGCTCTGTACGAGAAGTACTTCCCGAACGGCGGCGCATCCATCTTCACCTTCGATATCAGGGGCGGAAAGGAAGCAGCATTTAAGTTCATTGACAAGCTGCAGATCTTTTCTCTGTTGGCAAATGTTGCTGACGTTAAGAGCCTGGTCATCCATCCGGCAACCACCACTCACTCGCAGCTGACCGCAGAGGAACTGGAGGATCAGGGTATCCATCAGGGCACCATCCGTCTGTCCATCGGCACCGAGAATATCAATGATATTCTGGCTGACCTCGAGCAGGCATTCAACTAAGCTGAATATCGCGTATTCCTATTTTACCTCTTACAATTTGATGAGAAAAGACCCGCTGAAAGCGGGTCTTTTCCTATTTGTACAGCAGTTTCATCCCTCGATGATGGCAAAAATGAGTGCAATTCTATCAATCAGCATAATACCTCCTTTTTCGGTTTGCAGTTTATATAACCGGAAAAGGGAGCTTTATTTTTTACAACTGCGAGAAAACCTCGCCGATTGGCGCGTGAATGACCAGATCAGCACGGCGATCCGCAGGAGTAGGGGACTTATTGACCAAAACCAGCTTATTGCCGTGGTAATAGTCGATCAGACCAGCGGCCGGATACACAGCCAGCGATGTGCCGCCGATAATCAGAATATCAGCCTTGGAGATGTAGTCTACGCTCTTGTTGATCGTGTAGCTGTCGAGTCCCTCCTCGTACAGCACGACATCCGGCTTGATAATGCCGCCGCAGGAGCATCGCGGAATGCCGGTGCCCTTGGCGATATCCTCAACCGGATATGGCTTGCGGCAGCGCATACAGTAGTTACGCAGCACCGAACCGTGCAGCTCAAGCACTTCCTTCGAGCCTGCCTTCTGGTGTAGACCGTCGATGTTCTGCGTTACAACGGCACGGCACTTGCCTTCGCGTTCCCACTCGGCCAGCTTGAGGTGAGCCGCATTCGGCTTTGCATCAAGAGCCAGCATTTTCGCCCGATAGAAGCGATAAAACTCCTCGGTTTCGCTCAAAAAGAACGTGTGGCTGAGAATGGTCTCTGGCGGGTACTTGTACTGCTGGTTGTATAGACCGTCCACCGAGCGGAAATCCGGAATGCCGCTCTCGGTCGATACGCCCGCACCGCCGAAAAAGACAATGTTGTCGCTGCCGTCGATCCACTCTTTTAATTTAGCAATCTTCTCATCCATGATATTAGCTCCTTTCGTCGCTAATGAATTGAAAATTAAGGTATTCGGCACAGCCGAATGATTTAATGCACGCAAGAATAGCGGCATTTTCCATTCTCAATTCTCAATTTTCCATTATTTCGATTATTCGGTAATCGAAACTAAGCCCTCATGACGCGGCTTTGCCGGCGTTTCCTTCTCGATGTAGCCAATTGCAGCGGAGCAGACAACGATATGATCCTCCGGTACGCCGTACTCAGTCAGCAGTGCACGAACCTCGGGTACGTCGCAGGTCTCGCGCAGCTGGTTGATCCAGCAGGAGCCGAGGCCAAGCTCGGTAGCCATCAGCAGCAGATTCTCCATTGCAGCAGCGCCGTCTACCAGAGCGTGGTGCTCATCCCGCTTGTAGGAAATGATAATGTTGACCGGCGCACCGTAGAAATTGTACTGCGGACCGCGATTGTCTGCCTCAGCGACGGCACGAGCCAGCTTGAGCGACTTCTCTGCGCTGTAAACAACGGTAAAGTGCCACAGGTACTTGCCCATGCCGGAAGGCGCCCATTCAGCAGCTTCAACAATCTGCATGATCTGATCCTTCGGCGGCAGCTCGGACTTGAACGCGCGCGTAGAGCGGCGAGACTTGATAACTTCCATCAGGTTAGACATAGGGAAAAACCTCCTGAAACAAATAGGGATTGATATTTATAAATATAGTATATAGCATTCTGGGTGTCGTTTCAAGACAACATGAACAAAAATGCGGCTGCATCTGTAAATTATCTGTGAAAACAGCGGTTTATGTGGTATACTGATTCTAATTGAAAAATAATGCGGGAGGAATCTCTTACATGATCACTATCAGCGATCTTAGCTTAAACTTCAGCGGCGAGCCGCTGTTCAAAGATGTAAACCTGAAATTTACCCAGGGCAACTGCTACGGTGTTATCGGTGCAAACGGTGCAGGCAAGTCTACATTCCTGCGCATTCTGTCCGGCGATTTGGACCCGTCCACCGGCACGGTTTCGATTGCGCCCAAGACCCGTATGAGCGTACTCAAGCAGGACCACTTTGCCTTCAACGAGGAGACTGTTCTCAACACGGTTCTCGGCGGCAACGAGCATCTGCTTGAGGTCATGCACGAAAAGGATGCGCTCTACATGAAGGACCCGTTCACCGAGGAGGACGGCAACAGGGCTGCTGAGCTGGAGTCCGAGTTTGCTGAAATGGGCGGTTGGGACGCCGAGACCGAGGCCAGCCAGCTGCTGAACGGTCTGGGTCTGGATGCAGATGCCATCCTGTACACCGAGATGAAGAACCTCGGTGACGTCGAGAAGGTCAAGGTGCTGCTGGCGCGTGCGTTGTTCGGCAAGCCGGATATCCTGCTGCTGGACGAGCCTACTAACCATCTGGACATTCAGGCAGTCCGCTGGCTGGAGGACTTCCTTGCCGATTTTGAGGGCACCGTCCTCGTTGTATCGCATGACCGTCACTTCCTGAACAATGTATGTACCCATATCGTTGATATCGACTACGGCAAGATCAAGCTGTATGTCGGCAACTACGAGTTCTGGTATGAGTCCTCTCAGCTGGTTCAGCGCATGATCAAGGATCAGAACCGCAAGAACGAGGAAAAGATCAAGGAACTGCAGAACTTCATTCAGCGTTTTGCGGCAAACAAGTCCAAGTCCCGTCAGGCGACCAGCCGCCGCAAGCTGATCGACAAGCTGTCCGTCGAGGAAATGCCGGCTTCGTCCCGCCGTTACCCGTGGGTAGCGTTTGACGCGGACCGTGAGGCAGGCAAGGACATTCTCGAGGTGCGCGGCATCTCCAAGACCATCGACGGCGAGAAGGTGCTCGACAACGTATCTTTCATCGTGCGCCGCGGTGACAAGATTGCGTTCATCTCGGATAACGAGCTGGCAATGACTACGCTGTTCCAGATTCTTATGGGTGAGATGAAACCGGATGAGGGCAGCTTCAAGTGGGGCGTTACCACCTCGCAGAGCTATTTCCCGAAGGACAACAACGAGTTCTTCGAGGGCCACGAGGAAAACATGCTCGACTGGATCGCACCGTATTCCCGCACGGATACACTGGAATCCACGCTGCGCGGCTTCCTCGGCCGTATGCTGTTCTCCGGCGACGATGTTTACAAGCCGGTTCGCGTACTGTCCGGCGGTGAGAAGGTTCGCCTGATGCTGGCGCGCATGATGCTGTTCGGCTCGAACGTGCTCGTCATCGACCAGCCGACCAACCACCTCGATCTGGAATCCATCACCGCAGTCAACAACGGCGTTCGTGATTTCAAGGGCACCGTGCTGTTTGCTTCCCACGACCACGAGTTCGTGCAGACCATTGCGACCCGTATTATCGAAATTCGTGAAAAGGGCGTTCTGGACAAGGAATGCACTTATGACGAGTTCCTCGAGTTCCGCGAGACCTACAAGGGCTGATGCCGGAGCGCTTTCGGCGCGGTCTGAACGGCCTGCTCGTGCTGCTGATACTGGGTGCGTTGGCATATGCCTCGGCGCTGCTGTTCGGCTGGAACTGTCCGATCAAATACTTGACCGGCGTGCCGTGTCCCGGCTGCGGACTGAGCCGCGCACTTGCCGCTTTGCTCCGACTGGACTTTCGTACGGCACTGCGGTTTCACCCGATGGTTTTCGTGCTGCCGCCGGTCGTTTTGTACGCGCTGTTTGGCAAAAAGCCGCTTTTCGGCTCCAAAAACCTCGAGCGCATGCTGCTGTGGAGCGTTATTGTGCTGGATATCGCAATTTGGCTGATACGTCTCGCGCTGCATGACCCGCTGATTTTTTGAAGATTTCCCGCTCGAACTGTACTGCACGGTTCGAGCGGATTTTGTTTTATTCGACATTTTGTGCAATATGCAAAGATTAGCCGGAAATTTGATCGGGTTTTGCTGTACTTTTTCGTATGCACATGCTATACTGTTGCCAAAGGAGGGGATAGTTTATGATGTTTGGAATTGACAGCCTGTATATCTGGCTGGCTGTCATTATCATCAGTGTAGCGGTAGAGGCGTTTACACTCACATTGTGCGGCATCTGGTTCGCTGCCGGCGGTGTCGCGGCACTCATTGCAGCCAGCCTTTCGGTCGGACTGATAGGGCAGTGGATTGTGTTCATCGTGTTCTCCGCGCTGCTGCTTGTACTGGTGCGTCCGCTCTGCCGCCGTTTTCTCGGCAGCCGGCAGCAGGCGACCAACGCAGATCGTATCATCGGACAGACTGCCGTTGTTACCGAACCGATTGACAATGTTCTGGAGACCGGTGCGGTAAAAATCAACGGAAAGATCTGGACAGCCCGCAGTACGACTGACGCGCAAATTGCAATCGGGACAAGAGTCACGGTTGTGGAGATCCGCGGCGTCAAGGCGATTGTAAAACCGAACCAACTGTAAAGGAGCGTTATTATGGATTATATTATTGTGCCCATCATCTGGATTGTGCTGATTGTTCTGCTCATCGCGTTCATTGCAAGCAATATTGTGATCGTGCCGCAGGCGAAGGCGTATGTTATCGAGCGTCTCGGTACCTACCGTGACACATGGAGCACCGGCCTGCATTTCAAGGTGCCGCTGTTCGAGCGCATTGCCCGCAAGGTGACCCTCAAGGAGCAGGTAGTCGATTTCCCGCCACAGCCGGTTATCACCAAGGATAACGTAACCATGCAGATCGACACGGTCGTGTACTTCCAGATTACCGACCCGAAGCTGTTTGCATACGGTATCGAAAGCCCGATGGCGGCAATCGAAAATCTGACTGCAACCACACTGCGAAACATCATCGGTGATCTTGAGCTTGACCAGACGCTGACCAGCCGAGATATCATCAACACCAAAATGCGCTCCATCCTCGATGAAGCGACCGATGACTGGGGCATTAAGGTAAACCGCGTGGAGCTGAAGAACATCATTCCGCCGGCTGCCATTCAGGAATCTATGGAGAAGCAGATGAAGGCCGAGCGCGAACGCCGTGAGTCCATTCTGGTAGCGGAAGGTAAAAAGCAGTCCGCGATTCTGGTGGCTGAAGGCGAAAAGGAAGCAACTGTTCTTGCTGCAGAGGCAAATCGCCTTGCCAAGATCAAGGAGGCCGAAGGTGAAGCGGAAGCGCTGCTTACCGTGCAGAAGGCACTGGCAGACTCCATCAATCTGCTGAATGAAGCGGCGCCGACCGAGCAGGTTATCAAGCTGAAATCCCTCGAGGCATTCAGCAACGCCGCCGACGGCAAGGCAACCAAGATCATCATTCCGAGCGAGATTCAGAGCCTTGCGGGTCTGGCAACTTCATTCAAGGAAGTTATGACTGATCCGAAGCGTGAACAGCCCGAAAAGTAAAAATTGCGTTCAAGTCCTGCAGACCGTATCCGGCCTGCAGGACTTTTTTGCACGCAAAATTGTCATTTGTGTCCGACTCGATTCTTGACAGAAGTGGACTGGAATGTTATCATAAGTTGAATAGATATGCACATATTGCGGGAGGGATCAAATTGTCGGCAAAGCATACAGACGCAGAGCTGGAGTGCTGCGAGGAGCATATCGTCCATACAGATGCAGTTATGGCAGCGCGCAGCGCAATGCCGGCAGAGGAGATCACTACAGCCGCATCAGATTTTTTCAAAGCGTTTTCCGACAAGACCCGCTTGCGGATACTGGCGGCGCTTGTGTCCGCGGAGCTGTGTGTCTGTGATATTGCGTCGCTGCTGAACATGAGCCAGTCCGCGATATCGCATCAGCTTCGTTTTTTGAAGCAGGCGCGGCTGGTCAAGAGTCGAAAAAACGGAAAGACAGTATACTATGCGCTGTGCGATGATCATATTCAGACCATTTTGGCACAGGGAATCGCGCACGTGCAGGAGGGATAAACGGAATGAGCGAAAATAACCGCCCTGATTCGGAACAGAAGAAGGACCAGACAACGGCGGAAGATATTTTAGCACAGGTCGATTCGATTTTAGCGGATCTGGAAAATTCGGCAGTAGCGCAGCTGTTTGCCGCTCCGGAAAAACCTAAACCCGAAGAGAACAAAAAAACGCCTGAAAAAGAAGAATCAGCGCCGCCCGGCGAGCCTGAGCCGCCGGACAAGAATGCGGAACAGCCGGAAGCCGATACATCGCACCAAAGTGAAAGCGAATCTCCGGAGGCGGAAACGCCGCCCGAGGAAGCGGCGGCAGCTGAGCCCGCAAAGCCCTCGGAGGAATCAGACGTAGCTGAGGAATCGCCGGAAAATTCGGAAGACGAATTTGACGAAGAAGAATCTTCGCCGGATGAGGCTGAAGACGAGGGCGACTGGGACGAACCGGAATTTGACGACGAAGGTATAGAGGACGAGCTTCCTGAGGAAGAACAATCAGAGGAAGCGGAATTCGAGCCTATCATAGAGGAAAAGCCGGACAGGCTGCAGAAGCTAAAAGAAAAACTGAAAAACCATGAAAAGGACAAGGCGGAGAAAAAGGAACAGGCAAAATCCGCACCTAAGGAGAAGCCTAAACCAAAGGATGAAAAAAAGCCGGAGGAAAAGAAGCCGGAACCGTCAGTAATCGAAGCTCCGGAGGACGCGGACGATACCACCGGTATGAATTTCGTGCAGAAGGCACAGTACCGGGCGAAAATGCGTCGGCGTGAGCAGACCCGTCTGCGGCGAGAAAATGCACGCCGTATACAGGAAGGCGCCGAAGTGACCTATCAGCCGATGACACGGCTGGATATGCAGAGTATAGGCGCACGGCTGGCTGCCGCGGCAATCGTTCTTGTGGCCGGAATCGCAATGGGAGATTCGAGTGCGGCATTGCCGCTCTGCCTGCTGGCGTTTTTGATCACAGCGCTGCCGATTGCAGCGCGTGTGCTGACCAATCTGACACACGGCTCGTTTTTCGATGAATATCTGCTCGTGCTAATAGCGTCTATCGGCGCATTCGCGCTCGGCAGCCGTGCAGAAGCAACGATCGTGCTCATCCTGTTTGAGATTGGCAAAATCGCAGGTGATATCGTTCTGGCATCCACCTATCAGGCGTTGCCGCAGCAGCACGATTTCATGCCGGAAAAGGCAACGGTCGTCAACATGAAGGGCGAACAGCGTCAGGTTCCGCTGGCAGATATCCGTCTGGGTGAGCTGGTTCTGGTGCACTCGGGTGAGCGCGTACCGATTGACGGTGTTGTGCTTCGCGGAGACGGCACGGTGGATGACAGCGTGCTTACCGGCGAAAACGTGCCGATGGCAGTTGATAAGAATACGCGTGTGCTGGCAGGCAGTCGGTATAACGGCTCTCTGATGCTGATTCGTGTGATCTCGCGCTACGAGGACTGCGCGGTTCGTCAGATTCGCCGCGTACAGAATGCAGCTGCCGAACACAAGGCAGCGTTGGAAAACAGTGCGCAGCGTAATGCCAAGCGCCTGGTTCCGGTTGTGATCGTCATTGCTGTACTGGCAGCCGCACTTCCGCCGCTGTTCATGCCTGGTTCGGATATAACCGGCTGGGTATATCGCGGACTGACGCTTCTCATCGCCTGCTGTCCGACCGCACTGGCGTTGGCTGTACCGCTTGCTTTTGTATGCGGCGGCGGCCGACTTGAGAGCGAAGGCGTTCACATGAAGGGCAGCGAAGCGATGGAACGGACTGCAGACCTGCGTCTGGTCGTATTCAACAAGACCGGCACAGTGACCACCGGCAATCTGCAGATTAAAAAGATTTATCCCACGCAGGAGTTCTCCGAAAAGAACTGTCTGGCACTTGCCGCAGCAGCCGAGCAGCTTTCACAGCATCCGGTTGCACGCGCAATCGTAAGTGCATGCCGGGAAAAGCTGCCGAAGATCGAGGAATTCGAGGAATTCCCGGGTCGCGGCGTGCGCGCTCGTATCGGTGATCATGTTCTGCTGGTAGGCAACCGAAAGCTGATGGTCTCTCGCGGTGTCAAGGGTTTGCCGGATATCGATGGCACGGTTGTTTACATCGCCTGTGAAGGAGAGCACATCGGCGTGATTGAATTGGAGGATACGGTTCGTCCGTCCGCTGCTGACGCGATCAAGAAGATCAAGGATCAGGGCGTTGAGCGTACTGTACTTATCACCGGTGACGCTGAGACACCAACCCGGCGAATTGCAAATGCCGCCGGTATCGATACCGTTCACTGCAGCTTGATGCCCGAGGAAAAGCAAGCGAAGCTGGACTTTATGATGCGCACGATTCCGACAGACGGTACGACCGCCTATGTCGGCGACGGCGTAAGCGATATCGAGCAGCTCAAGATGGCTGATGTCGGTGTGGCAATGGGCACGCGCGGCTCCCGCTATTCAGCGGATGCGGCGAATGTACTGATTACCGCAAATGATCTGAGCGGTCTCGGCGAAGCTGTTCAGGCCTGCAAGAGTACACACAGAGTGGCAATGCAGAATCTGACACTGCTGGCCGCCATCAAGCTGGTGCTTGCTGTACTGGCGCTGATCGGCTTGGCGCAGATGTGGATGGCAGTTGTCGTTGATGCCGTACTCACGGTGCTGACTGTGTTCAATACGTCCCGACTGCTCGGCAGTAAGCCGGAAATTTCAGAGGAATAAGCAAAACGCGAAGAAAGTGTAAAGGCTTTCTTCGCGTTTCTTTTTTTGTTTTGTGTACTTTCTGCACGAAAACAGTCAAAAACAGTATGGTTTTTTTCGGAAGGATATGATACAATAATCTGTATGAATGAAAATGGAGGAATACGTCTTGCATAAAAAGATGGAAGCCATTTTGTCCCGTGTACAGAAGCCGGCACGCTACGTCGGCGGTGAATGGGGCTCGGTGATGAAAGATAAAAAGAACATCGATCTGAGATTTGCGTTCTGTTTTCCGGATACCTATGAGGTTGCCATGTCTCACCTCGGTTCGCGTATCCTTTACGGCTTGCTCAACGATCAGAAGGGCATCTGGTGCGAACGCGTCTGCGCGCCATGGATCGACATGGAGGCTGAAATGCGCGAGGCCGGTCTGCCGCTGTACGGTCTGGAGAGCGGTGACCCGTTGTCGGACTTTGATATTATCGCGTTTACGCTGCAGTATGAGCTGTCGTTTTCCAACATTCTGAATATGCTGGATCTCGGCGGTATTCCGGTGCTGGCAAAGGACCGTACCGAACTCAAGCATATTGTAGCCTGCGGCGGTCCGTGTGCCTACAATCCGGAGCCGCTGGCTGACTTCGTTGACCTGTTCATGATCGGCGACGGCGAGGAGATCATGCTGGAATTTACCGATCTGTACCGCAAGGCCAAGCGCGAAGGCTGGTCTAAGCAGGAATTCCTGATTGCGGCAGCACAGATCGAGGGCATGTATGTACCTTCGCTGTACGAGGTCAAGTACCACGAGAACGGCACAATTGAGAGCGTTACGCCGACACACGGCGCACCCGCACTCGTGCAGAAGCGCATCGTCAAGGATCTGGATACCATGTACTATCCGGAGTCCTTCGTCGTGCCCTCGACGGATATTGTGTTCGACCGTGCGATGATCGAGTTGTTCCGCGGCTGTCCGCGCGGCTGCCGATTCTGTCAGGCCGGCCACACGTATCGTCCGCTGCGCACCAAGTCCAAGGAAGTGCTGCTCAAGCAGGCGCAGGCGGTGCTCAAGAACTCCGGTTACGAGGAAATCTCTCTGTCCTCGCTGTCTACCAGTGACTACGGTGAGCTGTCCGGTCTGACCGAGTGCATGCTCGACTATTGTGAGCCGCGGCATATCAGCCTGTCGCTGCCTTCTCTTCGTGCGGACAGCTTTTCCGCCGAACTGATGGAGCGCGTACAGAAAACCCGTAAAAGCGGCCTGACGTTCGCATGTGAGGCCGGTACGCAGCGCCTGCGTGATGTTATCAATAAGAACATCCGCGAGGAGGACGTGCTACATGCCTGCGAGATTGCCTTTCAAGGCGGCTGGAATAACGTCAAGCTCTATTTCATGATGGGTCTGCCGACCGAGACATACGAGGATCTGGACGGTATTTCCGACATTTGCAAAAAGGTCGCCTATTGCTGGCGCGAAAACACGCCCAACCGCGCACGCGGCGTGCGAATCACGGCTTCGGCATCGTGCTTCGTGCCCAAGCCGCAGACTCCGTTCCAGTGGGACGCGCAGGACACGCTCGAGCAGTTCCGCGAGAAGCAGGCGCACCTCAAGGTGGTCATGAAAACCAAGAATGTCACCTACAACTGGCATGATGCCGAGACCTCGGTGCTCGAGGGCGTTATTGCACGCGGCGATCGCCGTCAGGGCAAGGCGATTCTGCTGGCGTGGCAGCGCGGCTGCAAGATGGACGGCTGGGATCAGTGCTTCGACTTTGACAAGTGGATGCAGGCGTTCCGCGACTGCGGACTCGATCCAGAGTTCTACGCATCCCGTCAGCGTCCGATGGACGAGGTGTTCCCGTGGGATCACATCGGCTGCGGCACGCGCAAGGAACATCTCAAGCATGAGTGGGAGCGTTCCCGCGAAGCGGCTATCACGCCGGACTGTATGCACCAGTGTGCCGGCTGCGGCGCAAGCGCTCTGCTGAAGGGAGGCAAGTGCCATGTTTAAGGCTCGAATGAAATTTGCCAAAGAAGGAAGAGCCAAGTATATCTCTCACCTTGATCTGATGCACGCTATGCAGCGTTCGATGGCACGCTGCCAGATGCCGCTGTGGTTCACCGAGGGTTTCAATCAGCACGCCTACGTTTCGGTGGCGCTGCCGCTCTCGACCGGTTACTCCGGCGAGTGCGAATTTCTGGATTTCAATATCACGGCAGAAGCCGTGCCGGAAAATGCGGTGGAAGCGCTCAATGATGTATTTCCCGAGGGCCTGCGTGCAATCGAGATTTACCCGCTTGCCGACGGCGGCATGAAGGTCGGTTCAATTGAATGGTCGCAGTACCGCATCACATGGGGCTTTGAGGATGGTACGCCCAAGGGCTTTGCCGACGATGTGCGCAATCTGTTCCGCCGTCCCATGGTCGAGATCGTCAAGCGCTCCAAGCGCGGCGAAAAGACGGTCAATATGCGTGAGCTGATGCGCGATCTGACCGTTACCGACGGCCCTGATGAGGTGACCGCTGTTGTCACCACCGCTGCCGGCAATAACAACATGAGTCCGGAATATCTGACCCGTGCCATCCGGCAGTATCTGCCGCAGTACGAGATTCCGTTCAGCGCGTACCACCGCATGAACGTGTTTACTTCTGACGGCACTCCATTTCGATAAAAGGAGAGTTTCATGGCAACCCAGAATGTTTCCGAAGAACAGCTGCAATCGCAGTTTACCTATATTGACGCAGTAGCCCGCCTATTGGGGGACAAGCGCCCCAAAGCCTATACGCATACGTTCGGCTGCCAGCAGAACGAGGCGGATACCGAGCGTATACGCGGCATGCTGTCTGAAATGGGCTACGAAATGACCGATACGCCCGACGAGGCAGATTTTATCCTGTTCAACACCTGTGCTGTGCGTGAGCATGCCGAGGATCGTGCGTTCGGCAACGTCGGCGCACTCCGCCATCTGAAAAAGGAGCGCCCGGGCATTGTTATTGCAATGTGCGGCTGCATGGCCCAGCAGGAGAAAAACGTCGAGAAGATTAAGAAAAGCTATCCGCAGGTAAATCTCCTGTTCGGCACGCATGCGCTCTGGCGATTTCCGTCGTTGCTGTACCGCGTGCTGACCGAGAAAAAGCGCGTGTTCGACATCGGCGGCGAGGACGATATCGCCGAAGGTCTGCCGGTGCTGCGTGCCAAGGGCGCAAAGGCGTGGCTGTCCATCATGTACGGCTGCAACAATTTCTGCACCTACTGCATCGTGCCGTATGTGCGCGGCAGAGAGCGCAGCCGCCGACCGGAGGAGATCGAGAAAGAACTGCGTGAGCTGGTCGCGGCGGGTTACAAGGAGATTACGCTGCTCGGCCAGAACGTCAACTCCTATGGTAAGGATCTCGGCATTGACGTGGATTTTGCCGATCTTCTGCGCCGTCTTAACGCCGTGCCCGGCGATTTCTGGCTGCGCTTTATGACAAGCCACCCGAAGGACGCGTCTCCCAAGCTGTTCTCTGCTATGGCAGAGTGCGATAAGGTTGCAAAGCAGCTGCATCTGCCGTTCCAGTCTGGCAGTGACGAGATTCTGCACCGCATGAACCGCCGCTATACGGCAGAGCACTACAAATCGCTGATTGCGGATGCACGGTCGAAAATGCCGGATATTACGCTGTCAAGCGATATTATCGTCGGTTTTCCGGGCGAAACGGACGAGGATTTCGAGCAGACCCTGAAGCTGGTGCAGGATACCCGGTTTGATCTGCTGTTTACCTTCCTGTATTCGCCTCGCACGGGCACGCCCGCAGCCTCCTATGAGGATAACGCTACGCCGCAGGATAAGCAGCGTCGCTTCGAGCGCCTGCTCAAGGCGCAGGATGAAATCGTTGCTGAAAAGCAGGCAGCTTATCAGGGCAGGAAGCTGCGGCTGCTCGTGGACGGCAATGCCAAGGGATCGGAGTATCCGTTTACTGCGCGTACCGAGGGCAACCTGCTCGTGTGCGTGCGCGGTGACGATATCAAGATCGGTGAATTTATCGAGGCAGAGATCGAGAAAACCTCGCTTCGCTGTCTGTTTGCACACAAATTATAAGAAAGAGGTAAGAACATGGCTGAACTGACGCCCATGATGCAGCAGTATTTTGAGATCAAAAACAAAAATAAAGATTACATTCTGTTTTACCGTCTGGGCGATTTTTACGAAATGTTCTTTGACGATGCCAAACTGGTCTCCCGCGAGCTGGAGCTGACGCTGACCGGCCGCGACTGCGGTCAGGGAGAACGTGCACCGATGTGCGGCGTGCCGTATCACAGCGCGGAAGGCTATATTGCCAAGCTGGTGCAGAAGGGTTACAAAATTGCGATCTGTGAGCAGATGGAGGACCCGAAAAAGGCAAAAGGTCTGGTCAAGCGCGAGATCATCCGACGCGTGACACCGGGTACGGTCGTGGAAGCCTCCATGCTGGATGAAAACCGGAACAACTTTCTCGGCTGTGTATATGCAGCCGGTGGTTCCGTCGGCGTATGCTTTGCTGATATTACGACAGGTTCGGTGTACGCGACCGGCTCGGATAACTGGAATGACATCACCAGTGAGTTCGGACGCTTTGCGCCGCGTGAGGTGCTGGTCGGCGGCGGAGCCATTTCGGCAGACGGCCTTCAGTCCTTTCTGAAGGAACGTCTGGAGGCGCTCATCGAGCCGATGCCGGAGGAGTGCTTTGAGGCACAGCGCAGTGCGGAACGCATTCAGGAGCACTTCAAGGTGCAGGACTTTGACGCTGCCGGTCTGACTGACCTGCCGTGCACTGTGCAGTGCCTCGGCGGTCTGCTGGATTACCTCGAGCAGACGCAGAAGGCCAGCCTTTCCAGTCTGAATCAGCTGCAGGTGTACCATCAAGGCCAGTATATGGAGCTTGACCTGATCGCACGCCGCAATCTCGAGCTTTGCGAGACCATGCGCACCAAGGAGAAGAAGGGCACGCTGCTGTGGGTACTCGACCACACGCGCACGGCAATGGGTTCGCGCCTGATTCGTCAGTGGATTGAAAAACCGCTGTATAATCCGCTGCATATTGCACGCCGTCAGCAGGCGGTAGGTGCATTGTGCGACGATGTAATTGCCCGCACGGCATTGACGGACGCACTCAAGCGGGTGTTCGATATGGAGCGCCTGATTGGGCGCGTAGCCTACGGCACTGCAAACTGCCGTGATCTGCGTGCGCTGTCGGCGGCAATTTCTTGCCTGCCGGAGATCAAAACGCAGGCTGCTCTGTTCGGACAGGCTATGTTGCGTGAGCTGACCGGCAAGATTGATCTGCTTGAAGACATTCGCGCGCTGGTCGAGCAGGCCATCGTGGATGAGCCGCCGATTCTTCTTCGGGAAGGCGGCATGATCCGCAAGGGCTTCAACGAGGAGATTGACCGTCTGCGCGACCTTGCGTCCGGCGGTAAGGGCAAAATTGCCGAAATCGAGCAGGCGGAACGCGAGCGTACCGGCATCAGCAAGCTGAAAATCGGCTACAACCGTGTGTTCGGCTATTATATTGAGGTCAGCCGCTCCAATGCGGAGGCGGTTCCGGAGAACTATATTCGTAAGCAGACGCTTGCGAACAGCGAGCGCTATATCACCGAGGAGCTGAAACAGCTCGAGAGCACCGTGCTCGGTGCGCAGGAACGCCTGACCGCACTCGAGTATGAGGTGTTTGTCTCTGTGCGTGACCAGATTGCCGCCGAGGTACACCGCGTGCAGAAAACCGCGCAGGCTATCGCAGCGCTTGACGTTCTGTGCGCTTTGGCTGATGTGGCATGTGATAACAACTATGTTTGTCCGGTGGTGGATTTTTCCGACCGCATTGACATCAAGGACGGCCGTCACCCGGTTGTTGAGAAAATGCTGTCCGACAGTCTGTTCATCCCGAACGACACCTTGCTCGACAGCAAGGAAAACCGCGTTGCTATCATCACCGGCCCGAATATGGCAGGCAAATCCACCTATATGCGGCAGGTGGCACTGATTACCATCATGGCGCAGATTGGCTCGTATGTGCCGGCCTCGTCCGCGCATATCGGCGTGGCAGACCGCGTGTTTACCCGTGTCGGCGCGTCGGATGATCTGGCGAGCGGTCAATCCACCTTCATGGTGGAGATGAGCGAGGTCGCGGATATTCTGCGGCACGCTACCAAGTCCAGCTTAATTATTCTGGATGAGATTGGACGCGGCACCTCTACCTATGACGGCATGAGCATTGCCCGCGCAGTTGTAGAGTATGTAGCGGACAAAAAGCGCATCGGCGCACGCGCGCTGTTTGCAACGCATTATCACGAGCTGACCGTGCTTGAAGATTTGGTCAAGGGCGTCAAGAATTACAATATCGCGGTCAAAAAGCGCGGTGATGACATTACGTTCCTGCGCAAAATCGTGCGCGGCGGCGCGGATGACAGCTATGGCATTGAGGTTGCAAAGCTGGCCGGTGTGCCGAATCCGGTCATCAAGCGAGCAAAGGCTGTGCTGGCTGATCTGGAATCCACCATGCCGAAAATCGAGCTGCACGCCGTAGCCGAGGAACCGGAAGACGTTCCGCAGATTACGATAGATTCGCTCTCCGGCGATGCAGTCGCAGAGCGGTTGCGTGCACTGCAGGTGGACACCATGACACCGATCGAGGCGCTCAACGCACTGTATGAGCTGAAAAAGCTGGTTTAATCATTTATCGGGGCAGGAAAGACCAACCATGATTTGTTCCGGAAAGGAAAACAAAGAAAAATGGCAGTGATTCATGAATTATCTCCGCATCTTGCGGATCTGATCGCGGCAGGGGAGGTTGTTGAACGGCCGTCCTCTGTGGCGAAGGAGCTGGTCGAGAATGCGATTGACGCAGGTTCTACCCGCATTACGGTGGAGATCGAAAACGGCGGCATTACCTATCTGCGTATTGCGGATAATGGCTGCGGCATGTCGGCAGAGGATGCACCTGTGGCCTTCCGCCGCCACGCGACCAGCAAGCTGCGTACCGAGGAAGATTTGAATGCTATCGGCACATTGGGCTTCCGCGGTGAAGCACTGGCTGCGATTTCGTCGGTTACGCGCATTGATCTGTTTACGCGTCAGGCAGGTTCGATTGCGGGTCTGCACCTGCATCTGGAAGCCGGTGAGATTCAGACACAGGAGGAAGCCGGCTGTCCGGAAGGCACAACAATCGTTGTGCGCGACCTGTTCTTCAACACACCGGCTCGCATGAAGTTTCTCAAAAAGGACTTCACCGAGGCGGGTTACATTCTCGGCGTAGTACAGCATGCGGCGCTCTCCCATCCGGAGATTGCGTTCACGCTCATTCGCGACGGCAAGCAGGTATTCTCGTCGGACGGCAAGGGCAAGCTGATTGCACCGGTGTTCGGCGTATTCGGCAAGGAAATGACTGCAAATATGATTGAAGTGCCGATGACCGAGCGCAACGGTATGACCGTGCACGGCTACATTGTCAAGCCGCACGCCGGACGTGCCAACCGTTCCATGCAGCACTTTTTCGTCAATGGCCGCTATGTCAAGAGCCGTCTTATGCAGGCTGCAATGGAAGAGGCCTATCGCAATGCGATCATCACCGGCAAATATCCGTCTGGTGCGCTTTTCCTGGATTTGCCGCTGTCGGCGGTCGACGTCAACGTGCATCCTGCAAAAACCGAGGTCAAATTTTCGCAGGAAAAGCCAATTTTCGAGGTCGTGTATATTGCCTGCAAGAATGCACTTGCCGCAAACGACAATATGCCGCATCTGGAGCACAAGGAAAAGGAAGCGCCTGCCAAGCCGCGCGAAGATAATCTGACGCATGAGCAGCAGCGGTTTGCGATTCCAAAGCCGGTAGACCCTAAGCCGTTTGTCACGCCGAGTGTCAAGCCCACACCGATTGCACCGGTAAAGAACGACGAGGAAGCACCGGATTTAGAGGATTTCCTCGTGTCCATCCCGCCAAAGGCAGAGCGTCCGCGCAGTGCATCGAGTTATCTGTCCGCGCCGCGCATACTGCAGGAGGAACCGCAGGAACCAGTTCGTACGCGAATGGCACAGCCGGTCGAGCCGGTCACAGAACCGACACCTGCCGTGCATACGCCGGCACCGGAGCCGGAAGATGAACCGATGGTTGTTGTGCCGTCTGTCAGCGCACCGGAGGTCAAGGGTAAGCCGCAGATCCTGCAGCCGCTGGATACCGGTGTGCGTGTGATCGGCGAATGCTTTCAGACGTACATCATTGCTGAGGACAAGGACGGCTTGATTCTCATCGACAAGCATGCCGCGCATGAACGCATTCTGTTCAACAAGCTGCGTGCGGAGACCGATATGCCACAGCAGCAGCTTCTCACGCCTGTAATTGTAGAGCTGACCGGCGAGGAAGCCGCCGCTGTGCAGTCGCAGATCGAGGACATCCGTCAGGCAGGCTTTGCCATCGACAGCTTTGGCGAGAACAGCTTTGCCGTGCGCAGCGTGCCCGCTTATCTGGATAGCGGCGATGTGCAGAGCGTCATCAGTGAATTGGCCGAAAAGGCGATGAACAGCCGTACCACCGTGCCGGATCGTCTGGACGATTTAATTCATACGGTAGCATGCAAGGCGGCTATCAAGGCAGGCAAACCGACCACGATGACCGAGCTGCAGGACCTGTGCGAGCGGGTGCTGAGCGATGACAACGTGCGTTCCTGCCCGCATGGCAGACCGACGACCGTTCGTCTGACCAAATATGAGCTTGACAAGATGTTCAAGCGTGTAAATCAATAAAAAGCGAGGAAACAGCATGGAAAACCGTTTGATCTGTATCTGCGGACCGACTGCCAGCGGCAAAACCGCCTTATCGGTCGCGCTGGCGCAACAACTGCATACTGAGATCATTTCTGCGGATTCCATGCAGCTTTACCGTGAGATGGATATCGGCACCGCCAAGCCTGATATGAAGGAACGGCAGGGCGTACCGCACCATCTGTTCGATGTGTGCGAGCCCGGCGAAGCGTTCTCGGTGGCCCGGTATGTCGAACTGGCAGACGCTGCTGCGCAGGATATTCTGTCGCGCGGTATGACGCCGATCGTTGTCGGCGGTACAGGATTGTACATGGACGCGCTCATCGAGTGCAGCGTATTCTCCGGCGATGAGACCGACCTGACCGTGCGTGAGAAATATCAACGGATGGCGGCTGAGCAGGGCAATCAGGCGGTACATGACTGTCTGGCTAAGGTAGATCCGGCCGGAGCGGAACGTCTGCACCCGAATAATCTCAAGCGCGTCATTCGTGCTCTTGAGGTGTATGAGCAGACCGGTATGACGATCGACGAATTTAACCGCAGGAACAAGCGTCCGGAGCCAAAGTATGATGCGCTCAAGATCGGTGTTTGCCCGTCTGACCGTGAAATTCTGTATGACCGCATCAATCGCAGAGTGGATCTTATGCTGGAAAACGGTCTGCTGGAGGAGACGAAACGGCTGGTGGAACGCGGTCTGCTGACCGGCACTGCCGCGCAGGCCATCGGCTACAAAGAGCTGCTCGGCTATCTGAACGGCGAGCAAACATTGGAAGAATGTGCCGAATTACTCAAACGGCGCAGCAGAAATTATGCAAAACGTCAGCTTACCTGGCTGAAAAGGGATGACAGCATCCACTGGATATATTATAATAGTGGAGAAGAACTTCCTTTTGTCTTACAGGAAACGACAAAATATCTTCAAAACCACGGTGTACAATGATACCATAAATTGTAATTTCAACTGGAGGAATCATTGTGCGAAACGAAATCAACTTACAGGACAGAATGCTCAGTGCATTGCGTCAGCAGGCGCAGAACATCACCGTATTTTTAACGAACGGCTTTCAGATGCGCGGTATCGTCCGCGGATTCGACAGCTTCGTTGTGATTTTGGAGAGCGACGGAAAACAGCAAATGATCTATAAGCACGCAATCTCTACTCTGATCCCGCAGCATAGAGTCGATCTCCATGCACCGAGAGGGGAGCGTGCGGAACAGTGAACATATACGAGGTCTTTACATGGGACAACAGACAAAAAGCACAAAATCCAAGCCGCGAAAACGGCGGAATGACGGCGGAAACCGCGTTGTATTTATCATTGCGGCGGTGCTGATGGTGATTTATCTGGGCGGCCGTCTTTCTAACGCGTTTTCGGCTGCACCGGAGACCACACCGGCTCTGCATGTCACAGTTAATGACAGCTTTACGAGCGATGGCTGGTTCTTCCGCGATGAAGAACCGATCGACAATGCCACGGGCAGCTCGGTCAAGCACATCGTGTACAGCGGTGAACGCGTACAGCAGGACGCACCGTTGGCGATCATCTATTCTGATCAGGAATCTATGGATCTGAGCCGACAGCTTGATCCGCTGGAGGAACGTATTTCTCTTCTGGATACAGCGCTGCAGTCCACATCGGACAGCTCAAACATCGCAAAGCTGGATCAGGTCATCACGCTGACGATCGAGCAGCTGGCCGAGCAGGTGAAGGAAGGCAGCGGCTCTTCGGTCGCGTCTGCCGCAAGTTCGCTGCGCACGCTGTCGCTGCGCCGCGAGGCCGGCAATGTGGATACCAACGAGGTATCTGCCGAACGTGACGCTTTGGTTTCTGAGCAGTCCTCACTCGAGCATCAGCTTACCGGCCGAACCACGGAACTCACTGCATCCTCGTCCGGATATTTCTCCGAGGTAGTGGATGGATACGAGAGCATTCTCACACCATCCTCACTGGATGAGATGACCGTGGAGCAGTTTGACAAGACCGTTGCGCAGCAGCCGTCTGCTGAGAACAGCAATTCGCTCGGCAAGATCGTTAAGGGATTCAACTGGTATCTGGCAGCTAAGATTCCGGCCGAGCAGGCCGAGCGTCTGCAGGTCGGTCAGGAGCTGACAGTAAACTTTACGCAGGCTTCGATGGAATCCAAAGTAACCGTGCATTCCATCAACCATCAAGGTAACAGCGATACGGCTCTGCTGGTGATGGAAGGCACAGAATTCAGCAGTGAAATGGTTTCCATGCGCGAACAGCCGATCGAAATTATCATTGCGACCTACACCGGACTCAAGGTGCCGAAGAGTGCCGTCCGTGTGCAGGAACAAACAGACAGCGACGGAAAGACCACGCAGATCCCCGGCGTGTTCATCCTGAGCGGCTCGATACAGAAATTCAAAATGATCAACGAGCTGTTTGAGGCGGACGATTATTATGTCGTCGAACAAAGTGCGACCAACTCCGATATGCTGGTCGAGCGAGACCAGGTTATCGTTCAAGGTAAAAATCTGCAAAACAATATGGTGGTGAAGACATGACGGAGCAAGAAAAGAAAGAACTGCAGGAACGCGTAAAATCTGTGATCGAGCGCGTAAACAATGCCGCCGTGCAGGCAGGGCGCGATCCCAGTGAAATTACACTGGTGGCTGCGACCAAAATGAATGACGCCGAGCGCGTGCAGGCGGCTATCGAAGCGGGAATCCGTGTGTGCGGCGAAAACCGCGTACAGGAACTGCAGGAGAAGTATGAACAGAACGCCTACGATGGCGCAGACCTTCAGTTTATCGGCACGCTGCAGACCAATAAGGTCAAGTACCTGATCGGCAAGGTTTCGCTGATTCAGTCGGTCGGCTCGGTTCATCTCGGCGAGGCTATCGCCAAGGAAGCTGAGAAGCGCGGTGTTTGTCAGGATATTCTTCTGGAGGTAAATATCGGCAGAGAAGCTGCCAAAAGCGGTCTTCCGCCCGAAGAACTGCACGATGCAATTGTAAAATTGAGCGCAAAAAAGTCGCTTCATATCCGCGGATTGATGGCAATTCCTCCCGTTGCGGATGAAAAAACAAAAAATTCAAACTACTTTACCGAAATGCGTCAAGTATTTATTGACATTTTGACGAAAAAATACGATAATGTAGATATGGATTATTTGTCTATGGGAATGACGAATGATTTTGAAACGGCGATTGCGTGCGGAGCGAACATGGTTCGCGTAGGCACGGCGATCTTTGGCAAACGGCCGTATCAGATCGTTTCGCCTTAAAACATAAGGAGGAACTTGGCATGGGTTCAATCAAAGGCTTTATTGATTGGGTAAAGGGCAGCGAGTTGGAGGACGACTACGAAGACGAGATGCCCCGTCAGAGAAACGAAGAACCTGCGATGGATAGCGAGCCATCATCTTACAATAGAAGATCCTATGACCGTTCGTACGACAGCGATGCACAGGACGTGCCTCAGGTGCGCCGTCACGATCGCAGCGATAAGGTTGTAAACATCAATACTACTACACAGTTGGCTGTGGTTCTGGTCAAGCCGGATCGCTTTGAGACGGCTGCGGAGATTGCAGATCATCTCAAGGACAAGCGTACGGTTGTCCTGAATCTGGAGCAGACCAACAAGGATATTGCCCGCCGTCTGGTGGATTTCCTCAGCGGTGTTGCGTATGCAAACGAAGGCAAGATCAAGAAGGTTGCAAACAGCACCTATATTATCACACCCTACAATGTTGATATTATGGGCGATCTGATCGACGAACTGGAAAACAGCGGTATGTATTTCTAAGCGCAGATCGTGAGTACTATCGTGAACAGCTTGGTAATATATTTCGTAGGCAGCTTATTGCGCATTCTGCAGTTTATGTTTTTTGCACGGGCAATCATGAGCTGGTTCGTACAGGGCAGCGACTCAAAAATCTACGAGTTTCTGTGCCTTGTTACCGAGCCGGTCATTCAACCTTTTCGCAGTCTGCTGAGCCGCGTGAGTGCGCTGCGGAATTGTCCGTTTGATTTTGCGTTTATGCTGGCTTTTTTTGTTCTGATTGTTTTAGAACAAATGGTATATATGCTTTAAGCCTGCCGGACAAACGGCGCTGATTTTGGTCGGGCGCAGCCCGACCATTTTTCCGTGTCAGTACGGCAAATGATATAAAAACGGAGGAAAAACATATGACGGTGCAGGAAATACAAGAAATCGGCTTTGAAAAAGCGGTTTTCGGCGGATATGACATGAAGTCTGTCGATACTTTTCTCGAGCGTGTTGCAGAGGAATTTGCAGCGATGCAGAAGGAAAATGCTGCTATGAAGGCAAAAATGAAGGTGCTGGTCGATAAAATTGAAGAATACCGCGGTGTTGAAGAAGGAATGCACCGTACCTTGCTGACCGCTCAGTCGATTGCACAGGAGACAATCGACAAGGCGAAGAAGGAAGCAGAGGAGATCATTGCTTCTGCGAAGGATGAAACCGCAAACAAGGTGAAAGACACCCAGGCGGAAATCAACACCGAGGAACAGAAACTGGAGACTGCCCGCAAGAACACTGCTGAGTTCATCGCTCATGTAGCAAAGCTGTATCAGTCGCAGGCAAGAGCACTGGCAGAGTTGGCGAAGGGCGAAAACCTCGCTCCGGTACAGCAGACTGAAGATGCAAAGAACACAAATGCGACTGGGAAGGGCGATGCACCAGTGGAAGATGCAACGCGTAAATTCGACTTCGGCGAACTGCAGTTCGGCACTGAATACGACCCGAAGGACGTTAAGTAAATAAGCGAAAGGACTGAATACTGCACAATGCAGCAGGATTACAACAATACGATCAATTTGCCCAAAACCGAATTCCCGATGCGTGCCGGTCTGCCGAAGCGCGAGCCGGGTTTTCTGGAAAACTGGGAGAAGAACGACCTCTACCATGAACTGATGAAGAAGAACGAGGGCAAGCCGCTTTTCGTTCTGCATGACGGCCCTCCGTATGCAAACGGCAATCTGCATATGGGTCATGCACTGAATAAGATCCTCAAGGATTTTATTCTGCGTTCGCGCAATATGATGGGTTATCAGGCTCCGTACATTCCGGGTTGGGATACCCATGGTCTTCCGATTGAGCGTCAGGCAATCAAGGCTTACGGCATGGATCGCAGCAAGGTTTCCACTGCGGAGTTCCGCTCCAAGTGTGAAGAGTTCGCACACGATCATGTCAATACCCAGCGTACCCAGTTTAAGCGTCTGGGCGTTATCGGCGACTGGGATCGTCCGTACCTGACCCTGACCCACGATTACGAGGCTGCTCAGATTGAGATTTTCGGCGAGATGGCTAAGAAGGGTTACATCTACAAGGGTCAGAAGCCGGTTTACTGGTGCCCGCACGACGAGACCGCACTGGCTGAGGCGGAGATTGAGTACAAGGATGTTCCGTGTAAGTCTATCTTTGTAAAGTTCGCCGTAACCGATGACAAGGGTGTTATCACCAAGCTGCTTGGTACCAAGGAGAATGTATATTTCGTAATTTGGACCACCACTACCTGGACCATTCCGGGCAACCTTGCAATTTCTCTGAACCCGAACTTCGAGTACGATTTCGTTAAGGTTCCGAACGGCGAGATTTATGTTCTGGCTAAGGAACTGGTTGCTTCTGTTATGAAGACTGCCGGCATTGACAGCTGGGAAGTTCTCGCAACCGTTCTCGGCTCTGATCTGGAGCTGATCAAGACCAAGCACCCGCTGTTCGACCGTGATTCTCTGGTTATCACCGGTGACCATGTAACGCTCGATGCCGGTACCGGCTGTGTTCATACCGCTCCGGGCTTTGGTGCTGATGACTTTATCGTTTGCCAGAGGTACAACATCCCGATTATCGTTCCGGTTGACGGCAAGGGTCGTCACACCGCCGAATCTGGCAAGTACGAGGGTATGTTCGTTGACGATTCCAACGAGGTTATTCTCAAGGATCTGGATGACTGCGGCGCACTTCTCGCAACCGAGGACATCGTGCACAGCTATCCGCATTGCTGGCGCTGCAAAAATCCGATCATCTTCCGTACCACCGAGCAGTGGTTCTGCTCTGTTGATGCGCTCAAGGATGACGCAGTCAAGGCTTGTGAGGACATCAAGTGGATTCCCGGCTGGGGTCAGGAGCGCATGACCTCCATGATCCGTGAGCGTTCCGACTGGTGTATTTCCCGTCAGCGTGTCTGGGGTGTTCCGATTCCGATCTTCACCTGCAAGAAGTGCGGCAAGCCGCTGGTAAATGAGCAGACGATTAAGACCGTTGCTGATCTGTTCCGTGAAAAGGGCTCCAACGCATGGTTCGACATGACGGCTGCTGAGATTCTGCCGGCAGGCACCAAGTGTGAGTGCGGCTGCAGTGAGTTCGACAAGGAAACCGACACCATGGATGTATGGTTTGATTCCGGTTCCTCCTGGCGTGCTGTTATCGAGAACCGCGAAGGTCAGAAGACCCCGGTTGACGTATATCTGGAAGGCAATGACCAGTATCGCGGCTGGTTCCAGTCCTCGATGCTGACTTCTATTGCTACGCAGGGCAAGGCTCCGTACAAGACGGTTATCACCCACGGTATGATTGTTGATGAGGAGCGCCAGAAGATGTCCAAATCTCTGGGCAATGGTATTGCTCCGGAGGATATCCTCAAGCAGTATGGCGCAGACGTAATGCGTCTGTGGGTTGCTTCTTCTGACTACCGCCAGGATATGCGTATTTCCAAGGACATGCTCAAGCATCTGTCGCAGAACTACCTCAAGATCCGTAACACGGCGCGCTACATTCTGGGCAACCTGTTTGACTTTGATCCTAAGACCAACGCTGTTGCATACGCAGATATGCCGGAGCTGGATAAGTGGGCACTGATGAAGCTGAACGACCTTGCTGCAAAGGTTCGTGAGGGATATGATAGCTACGAATTCCACACCGTATTCCATGCAATTCATAATTTCTGTGTTGTTGATATGTCCAACTTCTACCTCGATGTGATCAAGGATCGTCTGTACTGCGATGAGACCGATGGTCTGAGCCGCCGCTCTGCACAGACTACAATCTATCGTATCCTGAGTGCGCTGGTTCGCATGCTGTCTCCGATTCTGTGCTTTACCGCAGACGAAATCTGGCAGGCTATGCCGCACGCTGCTGAGGATGATGTTCGCAACGTAGCATATAACGAGATGCCGCAGGCTGACGAGGCTTTGTCCTTCAGCGATGAGGATCGTGCTAAGTGGGACAAGCTGACAGCATTCCGCGATGATGTAAACAAGGCTCTCGAGGGTGCGCGTACTGCTAAGACCATCGGCAAGCCGCTGGAAGCATGCGTTACTGTTTACGCTGACGCTGAACAGGCTGCATTCCTGAACGGCTGCGGTCAGGATCTGGCTGATCTGTGCATTGTTTCCGAACTTGATGTCGTTGCCGGTGACGGTGAGGGCGCTGCAAGCGAGAATCTGCCGGGTCTGAAGATTGCTGTTGCCCGCGCAGCAGGTGAGAAGTGCCTGCGTTGCTGGAAGCAGGCTAAGACCGTTGGTTCTGATGCAAAGCATCTGGGTCTGTGTGCTCGCTGTGCCAAGGTTGTAGGCTAAAAGAAGAATCCAAGGGGGAGCAGAGCAATTCTGTTCCTCCTTTTTGTTTTGGAGGTAGAAGATGCCGATTTATATTTGTGCAATCTTGCTGATGATCGCGGCAGATCAGGCAGTGAAATACTGGGCGCTTACGTCCCTGCAGGCACAGCAGACCATTCCGTTGATCAATGATGTGTTTCACTTGACTTATATCGAGAATCGCGGTGCAGCATTCAGCCTGTTCGCGCAATTTGATTCACGCTGGATTTTTGTTGTATTGGCCATTGTGATTACAGTTGCCATTTTCACAGCGATTTACAAGAATATGCTGCAGACTCAGCTGGGCTGCTGGTCTCTGATTCTGGTGGCGGCAGGCGCACTCGGCAACGCCATTGATCGTGTAGCACACGGTTTTGTTGTCGATATGTTTGACTTCCGTCTGATTCATTTTCCGGTATTTAATGTGGCAGATATCTTCATTTGTGCAGGTGGTGTATTGTTTGTGCTATATTTTATGTTTCAGCACAAGGAAACAAGCAAAGCGGAGAAGTAACCATGAGTGAATTACAATTTACAGTTCCGGCAGAGCAATCCGGCAAGCGTATCGACAGCTGGCTGGCAGAGCAGATTGAAGGACTGACCCGCTCTGCGGCGCAGAATCTGCTGTCAGAGCAGGCAGTAAGCTGTAACGGTCAGCCACTCAAGAAAAATTACAAGCTGGTCGGCAGCGAGGCGATTACGGTTCAGCTTCCGGAGTTAAAGGAAGTAGATCTCAAGCCGGAGAATATTCCGCTGGATATTGTTTATGAGGATGCGGATATTGTGGTGGTCAACAAGCCACGCGGCATGGTTGTGCATCCGGCGGCCGGCAACTGGGACGGCACGTTGGTAAATGCATTGATGTACCACTGTGGTGACAGCCTGTCTGGCATTAACGGTGAACATCGACCGGGCATTGTGCATCGTATTGATAAGGATACCAGCGGTCTGCTCGTTGTGGCAAAAAATGACGCCGCACATCAGAGCCTGGCAGCTCAGATTGCGGCGCATACGGCGTATCGCGGCTATGAAGCGATTGTGGTTGGTTCTGTCAAGGATGATACCGGAACGGTGAATAAGCCGATTGCCCGTCACAAGACGGATCGAAAAAAAATGGCAATCGTGGAGGGCGGACGTGAAGCAATCACGCATTATACTGTCATCAAACGATATAACGGCTACACATATATGGCTTTTCAGCTCGAGACCGGACGTACACACCAGATTCGTGTACATATGGCATCTATTGGTCATCCGATTATCGGTGATCCGGTGTACGGACTGAAAAAAGACCGGTTTTCCAATATCGGCGGTCAATGTCTGCATGCAGCGAAGCTGACGCTCACGCACCCGAAAACAGGGGAGCGGATGGAGTTTTCGGCATCGCTGCCACAATATTTTACTGAAGTTCTTGATAAATTGGAGCGTATGCAATGAAAAAGTTTAAGGGTATGCTGCTGGCCTGCGATATGGATGGTACGCTGCTCGATGATTCAAAGCAAATTCCGGCAGAAAATTTGCGAGCATTACAATATTTTACGAAACAGGGAGGACGGCTGTCGCTTGCGACCGGCCGTTCTCCTCATGCTATTGGCATATATATAGACCAGTTGCCGGTCAATGCGCCATACAGTGTGATGAATGGTTCGTTGATTTGCGATGAAAATCGCAAGATTTTGTATTGCTCCGGAATGCCGTACGAGACGAAAGAAATGATCGAGCATGTATTGTTAAATAATTCACAATTCGGTTGCGAGGTTTTTACTGCAGAAACGGCGCTGATTCGTCAAATGAGCGATCACACGCTGCAGCACATGCACAAGCTGCATTTGGATTATCAGATGCTTTCTAATGAGCAGTTCGCAAAAAGCGCAACTGCGGACTGGTGTACGGTCAATTTTACCGGTGAACCGGCACAAATCACCGCACTTACACAGGATTTACTGATTCGGTATCCGCATGTATTTGATGTGACATCCAGCATGCCGACATTCTGTGAAATCACAGCCGCTGGTGTGAATAAGGGTTCGGCTCTACGAAATATTGTTGAATACTTACCAGACGTTGAACGTGTGTTTGCTATTGGCGACAGCTACAATGATGAATCCATGCTGCAAGAAGCTCAGATTTCGTTTGCACCGGCCAATGCAGGGCCGGAAGTGCTGCAAAATGTCAATATAACGGTAAGTTCTAATAATGATCGTGCTGTGGCTGATATGATAGAGTATCTGGAGAAAATAGGATGAAAACTGTTAATTATTAATGGCTATAAAATAGATGGTTTGCTAATTATACAAAATCTTTATTTTGTATAATTAGCGGTGCTGGCAATTACGCAGCACATCTGCTGCGCTGACCGTCCTAATTTTTCTTATTCAGCTTCTTCTATCCTCGTAATTGGTATTTTTGTGTGCAGTAGATTTTCTATACAGACGAAAGCGGCTCTTACAGAGCCGCTTATTTTAGTTATCTCGCATTCTTCAACCGAAACTGCTCAACCATCCGAATGAAATGCTGATGCACCGTCAAATCCATATCTAATTCCGGATGAAATGCGGTCACGAGCATATTATCCTGCTGTGCAGCAACAATATTACTGTCAACAATGGATAGCACCTCGACATTATTTCCTACGCTCTCAATATATGGTGCGCGAATGAATGTCATCGGTATTCTCTCGCTACCGCCAAACCGATCATCCGTGAAAAAACTGCCAAGCTGTCTGCCATAGGCATTACGCTTTACGCGGATATCCATCACACTGAAGCATGGTATGCCACCATCAATCTGCTTAGCCAGCAGAATCAGACCGGCACATGTTCCGAATACAGGAAGTCCGTTTTGAATCTGCTCACGCAGCGTATCATACAAATCCAGCTCGCGCAAGAGTTTATTCATTACTGTGCTTTCGCCACCCGGAATAATCAAACCATTCATCGGCTGATCCAGATCGCGCTTCTGGCGAATTTCGAAGTGCGGTACGCCGAGTTTATCCAGCACTGCGGCATGCTCTGCGAAGGCGCCCTGCAGCGCCAGAATTCCAACTGCCATTTTACTTGCCTCGCTCTGCCATCAGCAATGCGATTTCGTTCTCGTTAATGCCAACCATTGCTTCACCCAGATCGGTAGACAGTTCTGCAATCAGCTTTGCATCGGTGTAGTTAGTAACCGCCTTTACGATTGCTGCAGCACGCTTTGCCGGATCGCCAGACTTGAAGATGCCCGAACCAACGAATACGCCTTCTGCGCCAAGCTGCATCATCAGTGCTGCGTCAGCCGGAGTTGCAACGCCGCCTGCTGCAAAGTTTACGACCGGCAGTCGGCCATTTTCATGCACACTGCGGAGCAGTTCAACCGGAACCTGCAGTTGCTTTGCGGCCTCAAACAGCTCATCCTCACGCAGATTCTGCACACGGCGAATTTCTGCGTTCATAGCGCGCATGTGACGAACTGCCTGCACAACATCACCTGTGCCCGGCTCACCCTTGGTACGGATCATTGCTGCGCCTTCAGCGATGCGGCGTAGAGCTTCACCCAGATCACGCGCACCGCATACAAACGGAACCTTGAACTGTGTCTTATCAATGTGGTATACATCGTCCGCCGGAGACAGCACTTCACTCTCGTCGATATAGTCGATCTCGATTGCTTCCAGAACCTGTGCCTCAACAAAGTGGCCGATACGGCACTTCGCCATAACCGGAATGGAAACTGCTTCCTGAATACCGCGAATCATCTTCGGGTCGCTCATGCGAGAAACGCCGCCTGCTGCACGGATGTCAGCCGGAATGCGCTCCAGCGCCATAACTGCACATGCGCCTGCTGCTTCGGCAATTTTTGCCTGCTCCGGTGTGGTTACGTCCATAATGACGCCGCCCTTCAGCATCTGGGCCAGCTCCTTGTTCAGCTTATACTGTACGCTCATGTCGTTCAGACTCCTTTGTTGTTTGGTGTATGAACGCATTATACGCTCAATCTGAATAAGTTAAAATACTCAGATTACAATTATTTTGTAATGCCAGTTTGCAAGAAATAAAGAAAAGCACGGTTTCTGTTCTAAAACAAAAGCCGTGCTTTATACTGCTTATCAGCTGTTATATGCTGTATTTTCCTCATCAGCTACCGCGTTTGATGTATTTGGTGTGGCATTCAGATAAACCGTTGCACCTTCATCGACGCCCCAGAAAATTTCGGTATTGTTCGCATCTGAAACGCCGGTTTCCACCGCTACCAGCTGATAGCCTTCGGGCGCTTCCATGCCGTCCGGAATCGGCAGTGTATCATCGAATGGAATTTCGTTGCCGTCCTTGTCAATGAGCGTTTTGGTGAATACACCCGTACTGCCATCCGCCGTGTGAACGATAGCGGAAGTCGGTACTATCAGGCAGCTGTCCGATTCGGCAACTGCAATTTTGTAATCGACCATCATGCCGCTGGAAATCGCCTGACCTTCGATAGAATCAACCGTGATAATTGCCTTAAAAGTCGTCAGACTGCCCTGACTGCCCGTGTTCTGACTCGGCTCCGGCGAAACCGAGTCAACCACACCGGTGAGCGGCAGCTCGGAACCATCCATCGTGTACATGTTCATTGTCACCGTTTGACCAGGCTCTACAGACTGCACTTCATCTGTCGTCAGCTCGGCCGTAACAACGGTATCGCTTAGGTCGGAAACAACAACCAGAGGCTCGGTACCATCGGTCTCCTCCCCTTCTTCCGCGTTCAGTGAGGTGACAACGCCGTCGATCGAAGCCGTCATCGTGGCATCCAGAATCTCCTGCTGCAGCTTGAGAATGCGCGTCTGAATCTCGCTCACCTTGGCCTGTGCGGCTGCAGCCGTACTCTGTGCAGCCATGAGGCTGCTTCGCGCGTCCGAAGTATCCGGCGCTGTAACATTGGAGATCGACATAATGACTGCACCGCTGCTGTATGTGTGGTTCGAGCCGGTATAGGCTGTGATTTCACCGCCGATCGGTGCCGTGATAACCTGCTCCTTGATGTAGTCCAGCGTGCCCGACCCGGAAGAGAAAATCGTGCCGGCACTGTCGCTGTTGATCGTTGCGGTAGCACTCGTTCCCTGCGCCAGTGCACCGGAAGGATTCTGTGCGGTCAATACAACAAGGAAAGTACCTTTGCCGGAAGCGGAATCAATCGACGAAACCACAGCGGAAACCTGTCCGACAGAGGTAGAGATCGTAGCCGTCTGACCGGCCTTGATATCTTTGGCATATTCCGAACTAAACTGTACAGCAAGCTGCATCTGGCTGTCGTTGACCATACGGCCGATGGTCTGTCCTGCACTTACCTTCTGCCCTACTGCAAATGTGCTTGATGCGATAAACTTGCCGCTGAACGGTGCCGTAGCGCTGCCGTGGGTGTACTGGCTCTGCGCCGAGGCAATGCGGCTCTGTGCCTGCGTAATCGCTGCCTGTGCGTTGGTCAGCTCACTCTGCGCGGCAGTGAATTCTGCCTGTGCCGCTGTCAGCTGTTCGCGGATTCCGGTCGGATCGACAACAACCAGCGGATCACCGGCATGCACCTCATCTCCCTCGGAAACCAGCACCTGAGAGATTTTTCCCTCAATTCCCAAGCCAAGTTCCTCCGTATTGCGCGCAGCCGTTTCACCGCTGCCCTCGATATAAGTGCCAATATCGCCATAGGTAACGACTGCAGTCGTCGGAAGGGTGTCCTCCGTGCCGGTATTGCGCGAGCGAATGACAGCAAATACCGAACCGCCGACCAGCAGAATAATCAATCCGGCTGCGATGATAACGCGGACGCATTTACTTTGATTAAATCTTTTGCGAAAGGATTCAGTAAACTGCTCTGCCTTCTCGTTTTTTTCGTCAACATCAGCTTTTTCGGATGCTTCTTCCGGTGCAGTATTTTCCTCCGTCTGAACGGTCTTGTCAGAGTTGTTTTCTGGCATCGGCGGAAGCGGCTGCGTCTGCTCGAGATCCTGCTCCTGCTCGTCCTTGTGCTTGCCGAAGAACTTCTTCTTGTTCTGGCTCATATTTTGATGTTCCTTTCTATGCGCTGTTCCTGTGAAACAGAGCCGTGCCTGATCTTGAAAGTTATCTCTTGATCAGAGCCTGTAAAAAGTCGTGTACTTTTGCGGGCAGTTCCTCCAGCGAACCGTCGTTGAGGAATTCCGCATCATAGGCGTACGCTGCAACGCCGTCGTCTGAGCGGTTGCCCAGCTGTCCGCGTGCCTGCTCAAGTGTCGGTCGACGCACGAGAATGGTCTTGCAGTTTACGCCTGCTGTCTGACGAAACCGCTCGATCTCCTCCGGTTCCCGGATATGGACGAACAGCAGTTCCGCATCATTTTCAGCAAATATCTGCAGCTGTTCTGTGCAGTAGCGGAACGGAAGGTCGTTGAATTCCGTGCAGTCTGCTTTCAGCTGCGAAAGAAAACGACGTGCCGCCGGTGTTTTGGTGCCGTCCCATCCTGCGGCTTTGGCTACCTGCAAAATGGGTGTGATGGACGAAATGTTCTGCACCTTCCAGCTTTGCGCGGCAGCACTGCATACGGTATCCTTGCCGACACCGCCGCTGCCGTTTATGATAAACACTTGTTTGGTCAAGTAAAAGTCTCCTTCAAATGCGCATTTCTATACACTATACATTTTAGCACAGCAAATCGACCTTTACAAGCGGACAGTCTTTACAATTCTGTTAAAAAAGCGTGCCTGTTTTTGGCAGGCACGCTCGATTTCACAGGATGATGCAAATGAGTCCTCCTGCGCTTTCATTGATGATCTTTTCCAGTGTTTCACGGATTTTACCACGGGCATCATCCGGCATACGGCTCAATTTGTGCGACAGTTCCTCACGCACGAGTTCATTGAGCGACTTTCCGAAAATATTGGTCTCCCAAATCTTCTCCGGCTGTTCCTCAAACTCGCTGAGCAGATAGTGTACCAGTTCTTCCGACTGCTTTTCCGTGCCGACGATCGGATTGACCTCGGCTTTGATGTTGGCCCGCATCATATGGATGGATGGTGCAGAAGCCCGCAGACGCACACCATACCGCCCTCCCTGCCGAACGATTTCCGGTTCCTCAAGCGAAAGCTCCTCCACCGACGGCATCACAATGCCGTAACCGGTCTGATATACCTGATCGAGCGCACCATGCAGCCGTTCGTACTGCTGTTTCACCGCAGCGAAATCCTCAAGCACACGAATTAAATCTGCGTCATCCCGCACCTGAATGCCGGTCTGCTCGCCGACAATGCCGTAGAATACGGTTTCCGGTACGTCTACACGCACGACCGCCGAGCCTCTGCCGAGCGCCATATTGTCCACGCTCGCCCGCTCGACGTATTCGTTCTCTTCGAGGGTACGGCATAGCTTCTGTACATCACGCATTTTCTCTCCGTTGGCGGCGGCTGTGCGAATGCACTGGTAAATGCTGTTCTGCACCGGATGATGCAGCGGCAGAGTACCGATATAACGCGGAAGGACAAAACCAATCTCGCAGACCGGAAATTCATACAGCACCTGCTGCAGAATATCCGCAATGCCGCTCTCATCCAGTTCAAGACAGTTCACCGCAATCGGTGCAATCCCGTACTGCGACTGCAGCTCGTCGCATACACGCTGTGCCGCTTCGCCGTTCGGCTCTGACGAGTTTACCAGTACGAGAAACGGCTTGCCGAGTGACTGCAGTTCCTCAATTACGCGTTTTTCTGCCGGTATATAGGCTTCACGCGGCAGCTCGGTAAAGCTGCCGTCGGTCGTCACCACCAGTCCGATGGTAGAGTGTTCACCGATAACCTTGTGCGTGCCGATCTCTGCCGCTTCGGCCAGTGTCATGGGATCTTCCTGCCACGGTGTAGATACCATGCGCGGTGTATCTCCCTCCATGCCGCCGAGTGCACCCTCTACCAGATAGCCTACGCAGTCCACCAGCCGCACCCGACATGCGCCGCCTTCCGGCAGAGCGATTTCCGCCGCTTCTTCCGGCACAAATTTCGGTTCGGCAGTCATAATTGTCCGTCCGGTGCCGGACTGCGGCAATTCATCCCGTGCGCGCTCCCGCTTGTAGGGATTCTCCATATCGGGCAGCACCATAGTCTCCATGAACCGCTTGATAAATGTGGATTTGCCCGTACGAACCGGACCGACAACACCAATATAAATATCACCGCCGGTACGGCTGCTGATTTGGTCGTAAATCTGGTTTTCCATTCTCTTCCCGCCTTTCAGTCCTGAATCGGAATCAGCAGCATGGCATTCTGCACACACTCTGCCTCTGTCGGCAAGTCATTCGCACAGCGGATGGCCTGCTCGGTCGTACCGCAGTTTTTGGCAATGTCCCACAGCCGTTCTTCGCCGTTGATCTGCTTGAGAACCAGTGTTACGCCGTTATGACTGCTCTCCTTTGGCTTGATCTCCAACGCAGAGATATGGCAGAATGTCACACGCTCCTGTGTTGCAGCAGCACCGTTTGCGGTGACAGTCAAAAGCAATCCTCGCTCACCCGCCGCTGTGGCGCGTGCCGAAAGCGTAAGCTCTTCCGGCTCTCCGGCTTCGCTGTACGGCATGGTCAGCGGTACAATACGCTGTACCGCGCAAAGCTGCTGTTCATCACTCAAATACAGCACGCGAACACCAGCTTTGATTTGCAGCTCGCTCTCCGATACACGCTTTGCGCCGCAGCAGACCGCCTGCGCGGCAATCACATGAGATACATGCTGTGCGGTCTGCAAAGTCTCGCTGCCTTCGGAGGTAAACGGCTGCGCGGATGGCATATTCTGCAATACAGGATGCTCTGCCTGCGCAGCAAGCTCCTTGCCGGGCAGATACATATCCTCGATGCAGCGCAGCCTGCGCTCCTGCCGCAGCAGCACCATAGCCTGTGCGCTGATGGTGCAGGACAGCATGCCATCGGATTCCAATCGGCAGTCTGCCTCAGATACGGTCATCCGTACTGCGGTCAGGGCGTCTTCTTCTGCTTCCGGCAGCTCGAGAATCTGCGTGAACGGCGTGCTGCTGTTCAGTACACGCACAGCATCATCCTCCTGCATGGCAAGGCAGTGCAGCACAGCTTCACCTTTCACGATGATTCTGCCATGCATGGCGCGGTACTCGGATACCTGCATCGTGCAATCGGTGTGCAGCAGGGACAGCTCCGCTGCATCCGCAAGCTGTATGTCATCCAGTATTGTCACCGGATAACTGCGTACCTGCTCCAGCAGCGTTATGCTCTGCAAATGGCTCAGGCATTCTATGCCGTCCAGTTCGACCGATTCCGTCACGTTGCATTCAGCTTTGCAGTAGCCTTCAGTTAAAAAGCAAAGCTGAACGCTGACGCTCACCTTGCGGCTGTTCATAGCTTCGGCATCTACTGCAGCAATGCGGCACACGGTGCTGCAGATAGATTCTGCCGTTAAACCCTCACATTCCTCAATATGCGCAAACGTGACCGGCACGGAGAGCCGACGCAGCTTACCACCGTTTTCCGGTTCGTACAGTACGGTCGTCTGCACGGTGCCGGATACCAGCAGGCGGTCATTCTGTGGAGTCTGGTCCTTGATGACCGCCGTACCATATGCGCACACGATTCGTCCGATATCCGGAAACGTGTCCGGCACAATCGAATCCGCACTCTCTGTCGTCGCAGAGATATGCGCTAATTTCTTTTCGTAGTAGCAGATGCTTGTTTGATTCAGTTCCATTGATGCTGCCTCCTTTGGTTTCACCACTGCTCCTGCATTACCATATGAAGCGCTTGCGTAAAATATGAGCAGATCGGTTTCGCTTTGCTGTCACATTTTCTATCCGAGCTGCTTATACTGGTAACAGGAGCGTGATGCGCTATGTTCTGCCGTGGTCAGGCGATCGGTCTTGCCGTATTTATGTTTGGAACAGGCTTGCTGCTAGGCAGTCTGCTCCCATCCTGTCTGCCGGTGTGGCTGATTGCACTGGCAGTGATCGCGGCAGGGCTGTTCCTGCTGCAGTGCTGAAGGAGGGTAAGGCATGATGAAGGTTGTTGTATGGAAAAGTCCCAAGTGCTTACGCGGGATCCTGTGCTGCCTGTTTCATGTAAACAGGGCATAAGAAAAAGCGCATTCGCAGATAAATCTCTGTGAATGCGCTTTTGGCTGTTTATGAAATCGTTACTTCTTTTCAGTCGTGCTGCCGAAGCCGCCGGTGCGTTCACCGTCAGCCTCATCGTCCACGGTGATACCGAACGGCAGGAAAATACCCTGTGCAAAGCCGTCGCCTGCGGCAACCGATAGGGTTTTGCCCTTGTGATCGTCGCTGGTCATCTTAATGAGAATGTGTCCTTCATTTTTAGCCTCAAAGTAGTCGCTGTCGATAATGCCGACCGTATTGTCAAGCTGCAGACGGTGACGGAAGCCCAGACCGGAACGCGGGTACAGGCTCAGCACCCAGCCGTCCTCGATCATAACGCGGATACCGGTCGGAATAAGGATGGTCTCATGCGGAACAAGCGTAAAGCTTTCCGGCGCAAAAAAATCATAGCCGGCAGAGCCCTTGGTCGCGCGGCGCGGCAGCTGGATGTTCTGATAGACCTTCTTGGCCTCATCCGCGCTGCGGCGGGTAGCCGTGCACCAGTCACGGACAAACTGTTCCTCGGATACCTTGAAAAACTGTGCGATCTGTTGCATAATTCAGCACTCCTTTTTACTTATCGTTATGCAGGACGATACTGTTAGCCGCAAGCGTGCGCGGAACATCAATCACGCGCTGGTTGGCACTGCCGCGCCAGTGAAGCTGCGGATCGGCCTGCGCCTGTACAAAACGACCGTCGATCAGCACGTCAATCTGATCAAGAAACGGCAGCCACTTGATTTCCTCCCAGCGGTAGCCGGTATACAGCCAGATGGTCTTATCCGGAAACTTTTGCCGAATCTCGCGGCACAGCTCGCTGATCTCCTCGCGGTTGCCGGAGAAAAGCGGATCACCGCCGGAAAACGTGATGCCGGAGATATAGTCCTTGCCGAGCTCGGTGAACAGCTCGTCCTTTGCGGCTTGATCAAACAGCAGACCGCCTTCCGCGTCCCATGTGATGGGGTTGTGACAGCCGGGACAGGCGTGTCCGCAGCCAGCCACCCACAGCACAACACGCAGGCCATCGCCGTTGAGCATATCGTCCTTGGTTATATTGTGATACTGCATTCGTGTTACATACTCTTTCTTTCAGCAATTTCGGCCATCTTGGCATCGTTCAGGCGCGTATCGCCCTTCACGCGAGAGTAGGAAAGATAGCCGTTCATTCTCTCGATTTTAGTAAGGTTGCGGCTTCCGCACTTCGGGCAGACATCCATGGAAAGCTCCTCATGACCGCAGTCATCGCAGTACGCGAGTGAAAGATTGACACCCTCATAGAAGCCCTTTGCCATGGCGCGGCGCACCAGAGAGCGAATCGCCTCATGGTTGTAGTCAATCGGGTACTTGACATACTGGATCTTGCCGCCGTTGCACAGATTCCAGAAACGCCCCTCAAGATCCTGCTTCTGAATTGGTGTCAGGTCCTCGGTAACGTGGCAGTGGAAGCTGTTGGAGACATACGGACGATCGGAAACACCCTCGATGATGCCGTATTTCTTGCGGAACTGCTCGACCTGCAAACCGCACAGACTCTCTGCCGGTGTACCGTAGATAGCATACAAATTGCCGTCCTCGTTCTTGAACTGCTCGACCTTATCGTTGATATACTGCAGTGTTTCGAGGGCAAACTGACCGTCCTCGGCAAGCGATTTGCCGTTGTACAGCTCCTGCAGCTCGTTAAGTGCAGTAATGCCGAACGACGCGGTAGCGGTTTTCATGATCGGCTTGATCTTGTCCGACGGCTTGAGATGTCCGCCGTAGAAACCGCCCTCGCAGTACGCCAGCGGATTGGTAGATGCACGCATCTCCCCCAGGTACGCATAGGTGCGGATATGTAGCTTGCGGATAAGCTCCAGATAGTAGTCCAGCACCTCGCGGAACGGACGGCTCTCCTGCTGAGCCTTGGCGTAGATCATCGGCAGGTGCAGCGATACCGCGCCAATGTTCCAGCGGCCGACAAATACCGGCTTGTCGCTCTCATCGGCAGGCTTCATGCCGCCGCGCTCGAACCACGGAGACAGGAACGCACGGCAGCCCATCGGGCTGACAATCGCGCCGTACTTTTTGTACATACTCGGCACATAACCCTCGCCGGTGAGCGAAAGCCAGTCCGGATACATTGCGCGGGACGAGCACAGGATGCCGGCTTCGAATACGTCCTCGAGCGGCTTGCCGGGTCCGTGCAGATTTTCGTCATACAGGAATACGATCTTCGGGAACAGTACGGGCTTCTTCTGACCCTTTTTACCCTGCCCCTTGCGGCGCACGTTCAGCATGGTGATGGAGGCCAGCTTTGCGAAGCGGCCCGTGCCGGTTCCCATCGTCATGGTAATGAACGGATAGTCGCCGCGGCTGGATGCTACCGTGTTGAACTTGTATTCCCAGCCCTGGAAGCCCTGCTCAAAGTCGTTGAGAATGTCCGCCATAACTTCCTTCTCGACCGTATCAGCATCCAGACCCAGACGAGTATACTTCTCGGTCAGCATTTTGTAGCTGCGCTCGGCATACGGCTCGAGCAGCAGATCGACCGACGGCACGGTAAAGCCGCCGTACTGCTGGCTCGCCGCAGACAGCACGATATCGCCGATCACGTCAAATGCAACATTAAGTGTTTTCGGCTCGTTGTACCACAGATTGCCCATCTCAAAGCCGTCCTTGAGGACACTCGCTACATCAAACAGGCAGCAGTTCATGGTATCGCGGCGCGCCGACATGTCGTGGACGTAAATGTAGCCGTCCCGACAGGCCTGCAGTTCCTCGGTGTTCATAAAGAACTTCTGGTACAGCTCCTTATTGAGCTGATTGAAGATCAGGCTGCGCTTGGTGGAGACCAGCGCGGAATCCGTGTTGGAATTTTCCTTATCGCCGATATACATGATGGACTGGCTTTTCTGGTATACGCTGTCCAGCATGCCGACAAAATCCTGCTTATAGTTGCGGTAGTCGCGGTAGCTTTTGGCAACCTCCGGGCGCACCGCCTCCAGCGCGGACTCGACGATGTTGTGCATTTGCCAGATCTGAATCTCGGTCATGTGATGGTCGCGGATATAACCCTCGACATGATTGCAGATCGACTTCAGCTCATCCTCTGTAAAGTTGTAGAGGACTCGGTTTGCCGACTTATTAACGGCGATAACAACCTTCTGGATGTTAAACGGTTCTTTGGTGTGATCCTTTTTGACAACTCGAACCATGTGTTGTTCTTCCTCTCTAAATTTCATACGTTCATTATTATATCATATTGTCCGACAAAAAGCGAACAAAAAAGCACTGCCGTTTACAGGCGAAGTGCAAAGCACATACCCATACATCATGTGCTGCTATTGCATTGTACCATACAAGATATAGATTTGGAAGGATAAAATTCGACAAAAATATCATACATATTTTTGCGAAAATAATTCTTTGCATAAAATCGTCGGTTTTGCTTGCGGGTCTGCCGACTATCCTCTATAATAGAGGTAGAGATCCTGACAGTAAGCCTCTGCGTCCGCAGATTCTGCATGAAAGGAGCCGTCCACATCGTATTGCAGCGTTTCCTGCACGGAAGCGCCGTTTATATCTGTACCGGACTGCGTCTTTCAGAGGACGCAGTTATTTTTTATTCCGAGGTGTTTTTATGCAAACAAGAGTTGCCGTAATGGGAATCGTGGTAGAGAACACGGATTCTGTGGAACGGCTCAATACCCTGCTGCATGAGTACGGCAGCTATATCATCGGGCGCATGGGTATTCCTTATCGAGCGCGCAATATCAACATTGTGTCCATCGCCATTGATGCGCCGCAGGATGTGATCTCGGCTTTGTCCGGCAAGATCGGCAATCTGGACGGTATCAGCGTCAAGACCGCATACTCCAATGTGCAGAGCGATGAATAAGGCGAAGCAGCTCATTGACCGGCTGGAAGCGCAGCACAGCCTGTCAATAGAGGAATACGAATATCTGATCGAAAACCAGAGCGACGAACTGGCGGCCTATGCCGCGGAGAAAGCGGTTGCCTTACGAAAACAGGTATACGGTACGGATGTGTACATTCGCGGACTGATCGAAATCGGCAATATCTGCCGCAACGACTGCTATTACTGCGGTATCCGGCGTTCCAATCCCGCATGTGACCGCTACCGACTGACCGAGGCGCAGATACTGGACTGTGCCCGGGAAGGTTATGCGCTCGGCTTCCGCACTTTTGTCATGCAGGGCGGCGAGGACAGCGCATTCTCAGTCGATGTGGTTTGCCATCTGGTACGACAGATCAAAGCCGAGTTTCCGGACTGTGCAGTAACGCTGTCGCTCGGAGAGTTCCCTCGTGAAGCCTATCAGGCGATGTTCGACGCAGGCGCGGACCGTTATCTGCTCCGTCACGAAACCGCCGATAAGGCACATTATGAAAAGCTGCATCCGGCGCAGATGTCGTTTGACAACCGCATGCGCTGCCTTCGTGATTTGAAAGACATTGGCTACCAGACCGGCTGCGGCTTTATGGTCGGCTCGCCGTATCAGACGGCGCGGACACTCGCTGAGGACTTAAAGTTCATCGAAGAATTTCGGCCGGAGATGTGCGGTATCGGCCCGTTTATTCCGCAGAAAGACACACCGTTCCGCGATTTTCCGGCAGGAACGTGCGAGCAGACGGTGTATCTGCTGTCACTGCTGCGGCTGATCCAGCCGAACTTGCTGCTGCCGGCCACAACGGCGCTCGGCACCATCCGGCCGGATGGCCGCGAGCGCGGACTGCAGGCTGGTGCAAACGTAGTGATGCCCAATCTGTCTCCACTTGGGGTGCGAAAAAAATATGCACTGTACGACGGCAAACTATGTACCGGCGAGGAGGCTGCACAGTGCATCGGCTGCCTGTCGCGTCGTGTGGCGTCGGTCGGTTGCCGGATTGTTACCGCACGCGGAGATATTATCCGATAAGTGATACATTTTAAGGGACTCTGACGGAAAGAGTAATCTTCTGACCGCAAGATAAGAAAGGAAAACGAAAAAATGGCTCAGTACAACCCGAAATCACTCCATGCAGAGGAGTTTATCAACCATGAGGAAATCCTTGAAACGCTGAAATACGCCGAGGAGAACAAGCACAACATCGAGCTGATCGACAGCATTCTGGAAAAGGCCCGTCCGCAGAAGACCGCCACCGGCGTACACTGTGCCGGTCTGACGCATCGCGAAGCCTCCGTGCTGCTGGCCTGCGATATTCCCGAAAAGATCGAGGAGATGTATCAGCTGGCCGAGGAGATCAAGCTGGCGTTCTACGGCAACCGTATTGTTATGTTTGCGCCGCTGTATTTGTCGAATTACTGCGTAAACGGCTGTGTTTACTGTCCGTATCACGCGAAAAACCGCCATATCACCCGCAAAAAGCTGACGCAGGAAGAGGTTGCCCGCGAGGTTATCGCGCTGCAGGATATGGGCCACAAGCGTCTTGCCATTGAGGCTGGTGAGGACCCGGTCAACAACCCGATTGAGTACATTCTCGAGTGTATCAACACCATTTACTCCATCAAGCATAAAAACGGTGCGATTCGACGTGTTAACGTCAACATTGCAGCGACCACAGTCGAGAACTACCGCAAGCTGAAGGACGCCGGCATCGGCACTTACATTCTGTTTCAGGAGACCTACCACAAGCAGAGCTACCTCAAGCTGCATCCGGCAGGTCCGAAGCACGATTACGACTACCACACCGAAGCAATGGATCGCGCGATGGACGGCGGTATCGACGACGTTGGTCTGGGTGTTCTGTTCGGTCTGGAGATGTACAAATACGAGTTCGCCGGTCTGCTCATGCACGCCGAGCATCTGGAGGCCGTGCACGGTGTCGGCCCGCACACCATCAGCGTGCCGCGCATCAAGCGTGCCGACGACATTGACCCGGATGTATTCGACAACGGCCTGAGTGACGAGCTGTTCGCAAAGGTTATCGCGTGCATCCGCATTGCCGTGCCGTACACCGGCATGATCATCTCCACCCGCGAGAGCCAGCAGGTGCGTGAGCGAGCGCTTGGTCTGGGTATTTCGCAGATCAGCGGTGCTTCCCGTACCTCGGTCGGCGGCTATGAGGAAGAGGAGCGTCCGCACGACTCTGAGCAGTTTGATGTATCCGATCAGCGCTCGCTCGATGAGGTTGTTCACTGGCTCATGCAGCTTGGGTTTATTCCGTCGTTCTGCACCGCATGCTACCGTGAGGGGCGCACCGGCGACCGTTTCATGAGCCTGTGCAAGAGCGGCCAGATCCTCAACTGCTGCCACCCGAACGCATTGATGACGCTGGCGGAGTATCTGGTCGATTACGCAAGCGAGGACACCAAGCGCGTTGGCATGGAGCTGATTCAGGAGGAACTTAAAAAAATCCCGCGCGATAAGGTACGTGAAATTGCAGCCGAGCATATCAAGGATATCTGCAGCTCCAACCGCCGTGATTTCCGCTTCTAAGGAGGGTTTCCTATGGGACTGAACGCACAGCCCTCCGGCGAGCGTGTACACATCGGCTTTTTCGGTCTGCGCAATGCGGGCAAATCCAGCGTGGTAAACCGCGTGACCGGACAAACACTTTCCATTGTTTCCGATGTCAAGGGCACGACCACCGATCCGGTGCAGAAGGCGATGGAACTGCTCCCTATCGGTCCGGTGGTTATCATCGACACGCCGGGCATTGATGATGAGGGCACGCTCGGTGAGGAACGTGTCCGCCGAGCGCTCCGCGTGCTGGAAAAGACGGATATTGCGGTTCTTGTCACGGACAGCACGCGCGGTTTGCAGCCTGCCGAGCAGGAGCTTATCGAGCTGTTCCGCAAGCGGGAGATTCCGTTTGTCATCGCGCACAACAAGGCGGATTTGACTTCGGTTCCTGCCGCCATGCCGGAAAATGAGATTTACGTCAGCGCAGCAGCCGACAGCAACATCCGTGAACTCAAGGAACTAATCGCACGAGCCGTCAAGCCGACTGAGCCGGAAAAACGTCTGGTCGCTGACCTGCTTGCGCCGAATGACACAGTCGTACTGGTCGTGCCGATCGACTCAGCCGCACCGAAAGGCCGGCTGATCCTGCCGCAGCAGCAGACCATCCGCGATATTCTGGAAGCAGGCGCAATTTCGCTTGTCACCCGCGAAACCGAGCTGACCCGCACGCTGGAATCCCTGTGTGAGCCGCCGCGGCTGGTTATCACGGACTCGCAGGCGTTCGGCATTGTGGACAAGCTGGTGCCGAAAAATGTCCAGCTGACCTCGTTCTCCATCCTGTTTGCCCGATACAAAGGCAATCTGCGGCAGGCGATTCTCGGTGCTGCACAGCTGAATTCTTTGCAGGATGGCGATACTGTGCTCATCTCCGAAGGCTGCACGCATCACCGCCAGTGCGGCGATATCGGCACGGAAAAACTGCCGAACTGGATTCGCAGATTTACCGGCAAAGATGTGCAGTTCTCATTTACCGCGGGTAATGAGTTTCCTGAGGACGTGAGCAAGTATGCACTTGTCGTGCACTGCGGCGGCTGCATGCTGAACGAGCGGGAAATGCAGTATCGTCTGCGGCACAGCGCCGAGCGGAATGTGCCGATGACCAACTATGGCATTGCCATCGCTCACATGCACGGCATTCTCGATCGTGCGCTTGCTCCGTTCCCTGATCTGCATCAGGCATGGAGCAGCACCGCAAACGGATAAAACATGGGGCGCGCTGAAAACAGCGCGCAAGAAAAGACGAGTAAGTTTCTCCGAATGGGGTTTGCTTACTCGTCTTTTTGCTTTGGATTAAGGTATGAAACAACACCGGTGCAGTGTAAATGAGTGCAGGGACAAGAAGCCTTCTTCAGCCTTTTGCCCCTGTATTCTTTGCACTTTTTCCTGCTTACATTTTGAAAAATTGAAATGCTTGGCCTGCGTCGGGAATGCACCGCAGTTCACGCATGCCAGTTCTCCCAATCCGCAATGCGGTGCTGCAGCGGACCGGAACCGTGACCAAGATCCAGCCTAAAGTCAATGCAGGCGGTCAGATACCGCTTGGCCCGCTTGACGCTGTCGACGAGCGATACGCCATGTGCCAGTCCGCATGCGATTGCACTGGATAGCGTGCAGCCGGTACCGTGCGTGTTCGGGTTGTCAATACGCGGCGCGGGAAGCCAGTGCATTTCTGTGCCGTCAAACAGCAGATCATCTGCGCAGTCTGCCAGATGACCACCCTTGACCAGAACGGCGCCGCCGGTCTTGCCGACGATTTCGCGTGCCGCCTGCTCCATATCTTCACGATTGGTGATGTTATGGCTGCAGACAGCGGCTGCCTCATGCAGATTAGGCGTTACCAGAGTGCACAGCGGGAACAGCTCCTCCTGCAGAACCTTTGCCGCATCGTGATGCAGCAGCGCGGTACCGCTTGAGGACATCATTACCGGGTCGAGTACGATATTCTTGGCGTGGTACGCCTTCAAGCGCTCCGCTACTGTGTGAATAATCTCTGCGTCATACAGCATGCCGACCTTGACGGCATCCGGGAAAATATCGTCAAACACACAGTCAATCTGTTTGCCAACCAGTTCAGCGGAAACTGGCTGCATACCGAATACACCAGTGGTATTTTGTGCACACACGACAGTGATAACGGCCATGCCATACACGCCGAAAGCTTCAAAGGTTTTCAGGTCGGTCTGAATACCTGCGCCGCCTGTCGGGTCGGTGCCTGCAATGCTGAGAACGGTTTTCATGTTAATTTTCCTCCAATCCTGTGCCGTCAAAGGCGGGAATAAAACTCTCGCTGATGGATTCATCCTGCTGAAAAAAACCGCCGAGTCCAAGCTCACCGAACAGCGTACAGGCATCTGCGTACTCCTCTGCGGTGATGGTGCGGTCAAGCTCGGGATAATCCTGCATATCAAACGGCGTGTACTGTCGCATAAGGCTGACAAGCACGCTGTCGCCCCATCGAGAGGCAATATCCCGAAGCACCTGCGCGGTGTCGCCGGCCAGTCCGGGCAGCATCAAATGCCGGATGACGGTGCCGCGCTTCAGCAGACCATTTTTATCAAACTGTGGTGCACCTGTCTGGCGCACCATTTCATCAATAGCCGGAACGGCGAACTCACGGTAATCCTCCGCATGCGAGTACAGACCTGCATAGTAGCTACTGTAATACTTGTAATCCGGCAGATAGATGTCAATGTGACCATCGAGCAGCTGCAGCGTTTCCACCTGCTCATATCCGCTGGAATTGTATACAACAGGAAGCGAAAGCCCCTGTTTTCGGGCAATTTGCAGCGCTTCGATAATTTGCGGCACATAATGGGCGCCGGTAACAAGGTTGATGTTATGCGCACCTTTTTTCTCCAGAGAGAGAAAGGTTTTCGCCAGTGCATCTGCCGTAATGTTCTGTCCCTCGGCCTCTCTGCGGCTGATCTTGCGGTTTTGGCAGAACACACAGCCGAGCGAGCAATGAGAGAAAAACACCGTGCCCGAGCCATTTGTACCCGAAATCGGCGGCTCCTCCCACATATGAAGCGATGCACGTGCAGCTTCGATTTCGATGCCTGCACCGCAGGCTCCGCGGCTCTTTGTGCGGTCTGCGCCGCAGGCGCGCGGACACAGCTGACAGTTCTTAAGCATATCGGTCAAAATAATCCCTCCGATACGTTATATTATATCGTATTTTTGTCTGGAAATAAAGTAGAGAAATGTGATATAATAAACACTACGGCTTTGGAACGTATAGAATTTTCACGCGGATCAAAATCGTGTCTTTTTATTAAACAGAAATACGAGTAGAAACATAGGAGATGCAACATGAAGGTTTCCCAACTTTTGAATCAGGATAAAGTAACCCTTTCTTTCGAGGTATTCCCGCCCAAGACCAGCAGCAGCTATGAGTCTGTCGCACACGCAACACAGGAGATCGCGGCGCTGCGCCCGGACTTTATGAGCGTTACATACGGTGCAGGCGGCGGCACAAGCGAACACACTGTCAACATCGCGGCAGATCTCAAGAAGAAGTATGATGTTACCGTTCTGACCCATCTGACCTGTGTTTCCTCTACCCGTGAGCACGTTGCAGCGATGGTAAAAAAGTATAAGGATGCCGGTATCGAGAATATTCTTGCGCTGCGCGGTGATATTCCGGAGGGCGGTGCTCCGCATTCTGACTACCACTATGCCGCTGAACTGGTACGCGATATCAAGTCGCAGGGCGATTTCTGCGTCGGCGGCGCCTGCTACCCGGAGGGTCACGTTGAGGCAGCCAATAAAACCGAGGATATTCTGCACCTCAAGGAAAAAGTAGACGCAGGCTGTGAATTTCTGACCACGCAGATGTTCTTTGATAACAACATCATGTACAACTTCCTGTACCGTATCCGAGAAAAGGGCATTACGGTTCCGGTTGTTGCAGGCATTATGCCGGTGACGAATGTCAAGCAGATCAAGCGTATCACTTCCATGTCTGGCACCTACCTGCCCGAACGCTTCAAGGCCATCGTTGACCGTTTCGGTGACAATCCGGCGGCTATGAAGCAGGCAGGCGTTATCTACGCGACCGAGCAGATCATCGACCTGATTGCAAACGGCGTCAACCATATCCATGTTTACTCGATGAATAAGCCGGAAATTGCCGCAGGCATTCAGTCCAGCCTGTCGGAGATTCTCAAGTGATTGAACTGGACAGATCGGAAGCCATCCGCTACATGGGTTATCACGGCACGCAGCCGGATGAGGCTGTGCAGGCCAGCCTGACACGATGCGGTGAAGCACTGCAGCAGGCGGCGGAACCCAAGTCGATCTACCGCGTGTTTCCACTGCAGCATATTGACGCGCAAACACTCGAGATCGCAGATGTACAAATTCACAGCAAAAATCTGGCACGCAATCTGCAGGGCTGCAGCGAGGTCTGTCTGATGGCAGCAACGCTCGGCATCGGACCGGATCGCCTGATTGCCCGCGCGTCTGCAGTTCGGATGAGCGACGCGGTGATCTATCAGGCGGCGGCAGCGGCTATGGTCGAGACCTATTGCGACGAGGTCAACGAACGCATCCGGCAGGACGCAGCGCAGCGCGGCATGTACTGTCGGCCGCGGTTCAGTCCCGGTTACGGCGATTTTCCGATCGCACACCAGCGGGATTTCAGCCGCCTGCTGGATACGCCGCGCAAGATTGGCTTGACCGTGACCGAAAGCTGTCTGCTGGCACCCATCAAGTCGGTAACGGCGGTGATTGGTCTGTCTGAAACACCGCAGCCGTGTCACCGCAAGGGCTGTGAGGAATGCGGCAAGACGGATTGCGCTTACAGGAGATGAAAAGAATGAAACTGACCGAACGACTGGGAAAAGAATGGATATTTTTCGATGGCGGCATGGGCACCATCCTGCAGGAGCACGGCTTAAAAGCCGGTGAACTGCCGGAAACGTGGAACCTGTCCCATCCGGATGAGATTATTGCGCTGAACCGCAGCTACTTTGAAGCCGGCTGTGATGTGGTGAACACCAACACTTTCGGTGCAAATGCCCTCAAATATCCGGATAACCTGCAGGAAATCGTACAAGCTGCAGTTTCGCATGCAAAAACCGCGCGTCAGCAGGCAGGCCGCGAGGATGCCTATATCGCGCTTGACATCGGCCCGACCGGCAAGCTGCTCCAGCCGATGGGCGATCTGCCGTTTGAACGGGCGGTTGAGCTGTTCGGAGAAACCATTCGCATCGGTGCGGCGGCGGGCGCAGACCTCGTGCTCATCGAAACCATGAGCGACAGCTACGAGGCCAAGGCGGCTGTGCTGGCTGCCAAGGAAAACTGCGATCTGCCTGTGCTCGTAACGCTGATTTTCGATGAAAAAGGCAAGCTGCTGACAGGCGGCACGGTGGATTCCACGGTTGCCATGCTCGAGGGCTTGCGCGTAGACGCGCTCGGCGTTAACTGCGGTCTTGGTCCGAAGCAGATGCACCCGATCATCGAGCGTCTGACGCAGGTCAGCTCACTGCCGATCATCGTCAACCCGAATGCCGGTCTGCCGCGCAGCGAAAACGGCAAGACGGTATTCGATATCGCGCCTGCTGAGTTCTCCGACCTGATGGAAGAGATTGCGGGCATGGGCGTGCAGGCGCTTGGCGGCTGCTGCGGCACTACGCCGGAGCATCTGCGGCTGACCATCGAAAAGTGCCGTAAGGTACCGTTCCGACCGCCGGTAGCCAAGCGCCGCACGGTGGTCTCCTCGTTCTCGCAGGCCGTGGAGATCGGGCCGAAGCCGGTTATCATCGGTGAGCGTATCAACCCGACCGGCAAGAGCAAATTCAAGGCAGCTCTGCGCGAGAATAACATCGAGTACATCCTCGGTGAAGGCATGGCGCAGGAGGACAGCGGCGCACATATCCTTGATGTCAACGTCGGTCTGCCTGAAATCGACGAACCCGTGATGATGGAGCGCGTTGTTACGCGCCTGCAGAGTGTTATCGCGCTGCCGCTGCAGATTGACACCTCGGATACCATCGCAATGGAGCGCGGCATGCGTCTGTACAACGGCAAGCCGATGATCAATTCGGTCAGCGGCAAGATGGAAAGCATGGAAGCCGTGTTCCCGCTTGTACGCAAGTACGGCGGTGTTGTTGTTGGTCTGGCACTGGATGAAAACGGCATTCCGTCCACGGCAGAGGGCCGCATCCGGATTGCAAAGAAGATTTACGATACAGCGGAGAAATACGGTATTCCGCATGAGGATATCGTGATTGACGGTTTGGCGATGACCATTTCGTCGGACAGCGGTTCGGCTCTCGTAACGCTTGAAACGCTGCGCCGCATTCGTGATGAGCTGCACGGTCACTCGATTCTCGGCGTATCGAACATTTCGTTCGGTCTGCCGCAGCGTGAGATTGTCAACTCGAACTTCTTCACAATGGCGATGCAGAGCGGTCTGTCCTGCGCGATCATCAACCCGAATAACGAGGCGATGATGAAATCGTACCGTTCCTATCTGGCGCTGGCCAACCTGGATGAGCAGTGCGCGGGCTACATTGCGGCCTACGGCAACCAGCCAGCAGCAGCGACTCCTGCGGCAGCAGGCGGCACGGCGATGCCGCTTGCGGAGAGCATTGAACGCGGCCTGCGTGAACGTGCGATCGACGCGGCAAAGGAAATGCTGCAGACGGTTCCGCCGCTCGAGGTTGTCAACAACGAGCTGATTCCGGCGCTTGACCGTGTCGGCAAGGGCTTCGAGAAGGGCACCGTGTTCCTGCCGCAGCTGCTCATGAGCGCAGAAGCAGCCAAGGCGGCTTTCGAGGTCGTAAAGGACGCGATGAAGGGCGAGAGCCAGCAGATCAAGGGTAAAATTATTCTTGCGACCGTCAAGGGAGATATTCACGATATCGGCAAGAATATTGTCAAGGTTCTGCTGGAAAACTACGCCTATCAGGTGCTCGACCTCGGCAAGGACGTTCCGCCCGAGGTGATCGTTGATACCGCTATCAAGGAAGATGTTCCGGTGGTCGGCCTGAGTGCGCTGATGACGACAACGGTTGTCAGCATGGAAGAGACCATTAAACAGCTGCGTGAGAAAAAGCCGGGCACCAAGGTCGTTGTCGGCGGTGCCGTGCTCACACAGGAATACGCAGATTCCATCGGCGCGGACTGCTACGCGAAGGACGCTATGGCAACCGTGCATTATGCGGATTCCGTATTTGGCGTATAAGATAAGAAAAAGAGACTGTATCACCGGTACAGTCTCTTTTTTATGAAATTAAGCGGCGTCTTCGAGTTCTTCAAGCGCCTCCTGTTTGGTGTCGGCAGAGAAAAGAAACGCGCCGGTTCCGTCATATACTTCAATGTGTCCGTTTACATATTCGAGAGTGCAGTTCATCTTGCGCATCCCCTTTCCTTTTGTTGTACATAGTATAACAAAAGGAAAGTACGTTAAACGGTACTTAGTCTATGAATTTGTGAATCTGCTTTTCAAACGCTTCGCAGACCTCCGGCGGGTTTACAATGCGCACATCGCCTTCCAGACTGAACACCCAGGAAAAAAACTGCGGACTGACGACAACATCCACATCCAGATAAAAATGTTCGTTATCCGCCGGAAACAGACGCAGACTGCTGCCGAAGCGGTCGAGCATGACACCGATAAAGCGGTTCAGGCATTTCAGCTTCACGGTTTTCTCCTCGCCGGAGAACATGCCGAACACCTTGCGGGAGTAGGCTGCCGCGTCAAACCGATCGTCGAACAGCTGTTTACCCTCACGAGGCAGGTCGGTCTGCACAAGTGAGTCCATCTTATCTACGCGGTAGTGGCGGATTTCATCGGCATCGTGATCGAAAGCAATCAGATAGTAATTTTCATTGTCCCACGTCAGTGCCCACGGACTGACGCGGTAGCGCGCACCATCTCGGCGGTACTGCTTTTGAATGCGCGGACTGGCAGAGAAATTCAGCACCCAGTTGAAATAGCGAAACGTAATCTGGACATCGTTGGATATGGCCGCATGCAGCGCATCAATATTGTAGTAAATCTGCTCATTAAGCGTTTTCACGCGTTCGGAAACATACACCTGACGCTGGAGTGTATGTGCTTCATGGTCACTGGTGAGGTGCTCGATTTTGCCGATGAGCTCGTTGGATTTTTTCTCGGTGATAAAGCGGGAGCACTGGATTGCATCCACGAGCAGCTTGAGCTCGGGCAGTTCAAACTCGCGTGACGCGACGTAATAGCCGCCGCCGGTACCTCTCTGACAAATTACATCCAGACCAAAATTCTGGAGTGCTTCGATGTCCGAATAAATGCTTTTGCGCTCAGCGGTAATGCCGCAGCGCTCGAGCGCCGCACGCAGTTCATCTGTGGTGAGTTTATGGTTCTCATCCGTTCGCTGCAGCAGGATTTGGTATAAATACAGCAGCTTCAGCTTTTGATTCGGATTTTTAGACATGGTTAGCCTCCCATTCAGAAAGCGCGTTTTGATACGCCGAAAGCGTGGTTCCATCAAAGCAGATCATGCTTACCTGCTCAATTTCTGCATGAGTTGAAAGATATTCCTCAATCGTACGGATAGCGATTTCAGCGGCACGGTTCAGCGGAAAGCGATATACACCGGTGCTGATGGACGGAAACGCCACGGTTTTGCAATTTAATTCGGATGCAATACGCAGGCAGTTTTGATAGCAGCCTGCCAGCAGTACCGCCTCACCCGCATGTCCACCGCGCCAGATCGGTCCCGGCGTATGAATGACATACCGACATGGCAGACGATATGCTCGTGTTGCTTTGGCTTCGCCAGTCCGACAGCCGCCGAGCGTGCGGCATTCCGCCAGCAGCTCCGGTCCTGCCGCTCGATGAATGGCACCGTCCACACCGCCGCCGCCCAGCAGGGACGTGTTGGCAGCGTTTACGATCGCATCTGTCGTGCATTGGGTAATATCTCCGCGCTGAATAAAAATTCGGCTCATCAGCCATGCCCCTTCCATGAAGTTGTTGGCTTTATTATACGTTGTTTTTCCGAAAATTGCAAGTTTGACGCAAATTGCAGAATGCGTTATAATAAATACAGTATCACAGCAGGCGAGGAGAGCGCAGCAATGGACAAGCCGATGAACGAATACGCCGCAGACGCACCGCGCGTTTTGCGGGATTTTTTAACCTATATTTCCACAATACGCGGCAAATCCGCAAAAACCGCACACGAGTATTATCTTGATCTGCGGCTGTTTTTTCGCGTACTCAAGCACAACAAAGGCGCAGTCGATAAAAATCTTCCGCTTGATGAGATCAACATCAGCGACATTGGTCTGGATTTTATCCGTGATATCACGCTGTCGGACACCTATGATTATCTGGAATACATGGCGCAGAGCCGCCCAACTCAGCAGAACAGCAACCACACCAATTACGGATTGAGTGTCAACTCGCGTGCACGCAAGGTCTCTGCGATACGCGCATTTTTCCGGTATTTGGCCGATAAACAGCATGTTTTAGAGGTCAATCCGGTCAGCGGACTGGAAGCGCCGACTGTCCGTAAATCTCTGCCGACTTATCTTACAACGGACGACAGCGTGCGGCTTCTGGAATCCGTCACCGGCCCGTATGCCGAGCGAGATTACTGCATTCTGACGTTTTTTCTTAACTGCGGCATGCGTGTTTCCGAACTGGTCGGACTGAATCTGACCGACTTCAAGGACGATACCGTGCGCGTGCTCGGTAAGGGCGGCAAGCAGAGGACGGTATTTCTCAATGATGCGTGTCTTGCCGCGCTCGAGCAGTATCTGCCCAAACGCCTGGAGCCGAACGAGCAAGACGCGGACGCGCTGTTTGTCAGCAAAAAGCGCAACCGCATCAATGTGCAGACGGTCAAGTGGCTGGTAAAGAAATATATCGGTCAAGCCGGACTCGATCCCAAAAAATACTCTGCGCACAAGCTGCGTCACACAGCGGCAACGCTCATGTACCAGAACGGCGTGGATATCCGCACACTGCAAAGCATTCTTGGTCACTCGAGTGTGGATACGACCATGATCTACACCCACATCGAGAATGAAAACATGCGCGAAGCTGCGGCAAGGAATCCGCTGGCGGAAATCCGGCCGAATGGTGAGCGTGTGCCTGTAAAACAGCCGAAAAACAGCGATAAGTAAATAAAAGAGCGCGCTGCAAAATAGTGCGTAAGAAAAGACGGGTAAGTTTCTCCGAAAGGGATTGCTTACTCGTCTTTTTGCTTTATGATTAGGTGTGAAACAAGATCAAACCACCCATTTTCGAAAACAAACGCAGGGACGAAATGCCTTATGCGACTTTTCGTCCCTGCGTTCTTTGCGGACCTGTTCTGCAACAGACTCTTTTTTTATTACAGCTGCATCTCCAGCGCGGCATCGCAGTACGGACAGCGGTCACCGACCTTGCCGTGCAGCGGTACATACAGCTCGCTTCGCGTAATGCACTTGTGGTTGGAGCAGCGGATGCCGGGATCTGCACCGATTTCATGATGACCGGCACGCTCGAACGGCAGCTTGGACAGCGTCAACAGCAGTGCCATACGGCCGAACATGCCGAACCGCGCCTGGCGGAAGTAGACCGCACGCGGATCATCATCCACGTCCTGTGCAATCTCATCAACACGCGGCAGCGGATGAAGTACCAGCATGTCCTTCTTGGCGCGCTTCATCTTCTCAGCTGTCAGCTGATAATTGCCTTCAAGGTTTGCGTACTCCTCTGCCGTGACAAAGCGCTCGCGCTGAATGCGAGTCATGTACAGCACATCCAGCTCGGGCAGAACTTCATCAATGCTGTCTACCTCGCAGAACGGCATATTGTTGTCTTTCAGGAATTTTACCATATAGTCCGGCAGCTTGAGTGCATCAGGTGCGATCAGGTAAAACTGTACATTATGATACCGCTGCAGAAAATGCAGCAGAGAATGCACGGTACGGCCGTACTTCAAATCACCGCACAGACCAATCTTCATATCGTCAGCAGAGCCGCGCATACGCAGAATGGTAATCATATCGGCAAGTGTCTGGGTCGGGTGCAGATGACCGCCGTCGCCGGCATTGATGACAGGCACAGACGAGTACATTGAAGCTACCTTGGCTGCGCCCTCTCGCGGGTTGCGCATGACGATCATATCCGCATAGCTGGATACCATGTTAATAGTATCCTTGAGTGTTTCGCCCTTAGACGCAGAAGTGGCGTTCGGATCAGAAAAACCGACAACACTGCCGCCCAGTCTCATCATCGCGGTGGAAAACGACAGGTTGGTACGGGTAGAAGGTTCATAAAACAGGCTGCCCAGCACCTTGCCGCGGCAGGCATCTACATAACCCTCCGGTCGGTCGATAATATTGCTGACCAACTTGTACAGATCGGAAAATTCTTTTTCCGTTAAATCACATAAATCAATAATATGGCGCATGCAAACTCCATCCCTTTCTACGGTACAGTCGCCCTATTCGTTATTTGTCACTGTTAATGATAGCACAAATAAAGGCGAAAGAAAAGAGTTATTTGCATATTGCGTCGATTGGATTGAGAGCGGCCGCACGAACCGCCGGGAGCAGTCCGGCAGCGGCTCCGCTGAGTGTGGAAAGTATCAGCAATCCGGCAAACACACGGCCTTCCGGCAGGAGCAGTGCTGCTCCGAAGTGCAGGAGCGCACCTGCGGCTGCCAGACCGACGATTCCGCCGAACAGGCACAGCAGCACAGCCTGCAGGAGAAATGTCCGGCGAATATCATGCGGCTGTGCGCCGAGCGCCAGCAGAATGCCGATCTCCCCTGTTTTCTCGTGAGCGGCAGCCAGCATGCTTCCCATCACACCGATGAGCGCGACAAACAGTGTCACCGTACCGACGGCGGCAAACAGGCCGATTCCCATTTCGGCAAGCTGCTGTACGGTCTGCACCGCACCCGACATATTCTGTACATGCACGCCGCGCACCTGCTGTCGATCGGTCAGGTACTTTTCGATCTGAGAGCTGACCGAAGCAGTATCTGTCTGCGAAATGCACTGCACAAACACTTGATCCGTGCGTTCGGTTTGCGACGCGATACACGCATACGGCACATAGACCAGATGCGGTGCAACCGCCGACAGCATTCCGCCGAATGCCCCCGTCTGTGCCCGCACAACACCGCACACCGTGAAATACCGGTCGGTGCCGTTTACCTTTAGCCGAATCTGCCGTCCGGTGATATTTGTCCGTCTGTACAGCGTCTGTGCCAGATCATCGCCGACCACGGCAACTGGCTCAGCGTTTGCACACTGCCATGCGTTCGGCAGTGTACCTGCCAGCATCTCCATTTGCATGACTTCACCGAGCCGTTCGTCTGCACCGAGAAGTACCGCGTGCTCAGTTGTGTGTCCGACGCGCACGGTGCCGCTCTGCGCCTTGATCGGCATCAGCGTGCGAATGCCGTCCACATCCTGCTCTATCTCATCCGCCAGTGCTGCCGAGAGTATCGTTCCCGCGTGTCCGCTTTCCGTGTACACCGATAAACCGCTGACGCCGAGTGTCTGCAAACCGACGTCCACCTGTTTTCGCCCATACAGACCAATGGAAAGGATAAGCAGCAGTGCACCGCTTCCAACCGCAACAGAAAGCGCGCAAAGTGCCGTCCGCAGCGGACTTTCCCGCAGATTATGCGCCGCCAGTGACAGAATATCCCGCAGTCTCATGTCTGTACCTCCACCGGATCACCGTCAGTCAATTCATCGGGCGGCGACAGAATGACCGATACACCTGTCGGCAAGCCGTCTATAATTTCAACCGTATCCTCGAGCAGATAGCCGGTCTGTACCGCGCACTGCACGGCATGGCCGTCCTGCACGCAGAATACAAACTCTTGTTCTCCGCGCTGGCAAATTGCTTCATATGGTACAACCGCAGCACCGTCTCGATGGTCTGTGAATACCTTAACGGTCGCGGAATATCCGGGGCGCAGATTTTCGGTTGAGCCGTTCAAATCAAGCAGCACCTCAACGGTTGCTTCGGCATCTTCGTTTGTCAGACTAAAGGTTTTCACAGCCGCAGGAGCAATTGCGGTTAATCCGGCGTGAAAGGTGCCGTCCACTGCCGAAAATGTGATGTTAGCGCGCTGCCCGACAGCAAGCTCTCCTACATATAGCTCGGGAGACTGTGCACGCACGCGCAGCTTATCCGGATTCGCAATTTGTATGCACGGCATATCGGCCGATACACTCTCGCCCGCCTGCGGAACGGTCAGCACAGTACCGTCCATCGGCGCATACAGCGCATGAGCGTCCTCGGCGGTGACAGTGTTCACCGTGCTGGAAATTGCAAACACGCTCTGCGCGGTCTGCCAGTAATCCGCAGCTGTTTGCGATCTGCCGATATCAGTCAGCGTGCACAGGATATCACCCTTCTGCACGGTGTCGCCTGTTGCGGCATACACTGCACTTACTACACCATTTTTCGCCGGACAAACCGCTGTGCTCTCTGCGGACTCGACCGTACCGAAAATCGTCACACTATTGTAGATATCCTGCGTTTCGGCGGCCGCTGTGCGTACCAAAACCGCCTCCGGCGGACGGTGCTTCCACGACCAGAACAGCATTGCCGTCAGCACACCTGCCGTCGTAAGCAGCACCGCGCGAATCTTATTCTCCAAATGCAAAACCTCCCCTGACGCAAACTGAGTTTAGTCTGCGGAGAGGAGGTGAAAATTATGCTTACAATACGGCACGAATCGCGTCACCGACGGTTTTCGCACGCACGATATTCATTTTCTGCAGCAGGTCCTCGTCTACATCCTGCATAGGCATGATGCAGGTGTGGAAACCAAGGCGGTATGCCTCATTGATACGCTGTCCCGGATTGGACACCGCACGCAGCTCGCCGGTCAGGCCGACCTCGCCGAAGCTCATGACGCCTTCCGGCAGCGGCTTGTCCCGAAAGCTGGATGCGATTGCCAGCACCATCGGCAAATCCACAGCAGGCTCGTCCAGCCGCATGCCGCCGACGACGTTGACGTACACATCGCTCGACGACAGAAACAGCCCGCAGCGTTTTTCCAGAATGGCGAGCAGCAGCACCATGCGGTTGTAGTCCACGCCGGCAGCGGTGCGGCGCGGCACACCAAACTGCGTTTTCGCAGCAAGCGCCTGCACCTCGGCGAGCAGAGGACGGCTGCCCTCCATCACGCAGGCAATGCAGTTGCCGGACGCACCCTGCGGATGACCGGCCAGCATAGCCGCAGACGGATTCTGCACCTCGAGCAAACCGTGATCGCTCATTTCAAACACGCCGATTTCATTGGTTGAGCCGTAGCGGTTTTTCGCCGCACGCAGACAGCGGAACGGACCTGCGGATTCCCCCTCGAAATACAGCACGCAGTCCACCATGTGCTCAAGGATTTTGGGACCTGCCAGCGTACCCTCTTTGTTGACATGACCAACAATAAAAATCGTCACATTGCGATTCTTCGCGTACTGCATCAGACTCATCGCGCATTCCTTGATCTGGGTCGTACCGCCGGGAGCGGCAGTTAAATCGCGCTTATAGACCGTCTGGATAGAGTCCACGATTAGAATATCCGGCTCGAGCAGCTCGGTTTCGTTGATGATCTGCTCCATGTCGGTCTCGGCAAGGATGTACAGCTCGGGTGAAGAAATGTGCAGGCGTGCCGCACGAATTTTGATCTGCTTGAGCGATTCCTCGCCCGAAACATAGAGCACGCGGGCATTTTTGCACATTTCCTGACACATTTGCAGCAGCAGCGTGGATTTGCCGATGCCCGGCTCACCGCCGACCAACACAAACGAGCCGTGCACAGCGCCGCCGCCGAGAACGCGGTCGAGTTCACCGATTCCAGAATGGAACCGGCTTTCGTCTCCGGTATCAATATCCTTGAGCAGAGTCGGCCGCGATTCGCCGCGCTGAAATGTATTCGTGCCGCGTGCCGCCGAAACCGGCTTCTCCTTGAATTCGCTCATGGTGTTCCATGCGCCGCAGGACGGACATTTGCCGTACCATTTCGGACTTTCATATCCGCAGTCACCGCACAGAAAAACTGTCTTTTGCTTCATATTTCCTCCGTTACATACCGCTCTGGCTGCGTAAATATCCGCAGATCACGGCGGCAGCAAGTTGTTTGTGATAGGCTTCGTCCCGCAGCCGCGCTTCTTCGGCCGGATTGGACAGAAAGCCGCATTCGATGATAACCGCCGGGCAGTCCAGCTTTTTCATCAGATAGATGGCGCTGTCTGCCTGTTTAGCCTTGCGATGATTCAATGGGTCGCAGCCGTCAATCAGGCACTGCTGTATCTGCTCGGCCAACGGCTTGCCCTGCACATTCCCTGTCGAGTAAAACACCTGGGCGCCGTGGTACTGCGCGTCGCTGAATTTATTCAGGTGAATGCTCAGGAACACCGGTGACGGAATGCTGTTTACCAGCTTTTCCCGTGCCTTGATATCTGCGATTTTGTTCTCTCGCACCGTGCGGGAAGGATTGTAATCAAGTGCATTTTCATCCGGCCGCGTCATAGCAGTCGGCACACCGAAGAAATTCGCCAGCACTTGCACCCGTTTTGCAATGCTCAAATTGATATCTTGCTCGGCGGTTCCATCCGCGCCGACCGCGCCGCCGTCGAAGCCGCCGTGTCCGGCATCAATGACGAGCGTGGTTTGAGCGTTCCCTGCCGTCTGCATTGCACGGGTTTTCTGCTCCATGCTAAAGCACAGCACCAGCGCCAGTGCCGCCGCGGCGCAAACGCCGCATTTCAGCCGTCTCTCCATCTCCGCACCTCCGTATCACACAAATATGCGAAAAAGGCGGAACTTATGCGTTTACTTGAGCGCGTTCAGCACAGCATCTGCACCGGTTTTGTCCAGTGTGCTGATGATAACAGGCTCTGCCGTCATGCCGTCCAGCGTGAAGGCTGCGGAAACACTCTGCCTGCGAATCGTACCGCCGCTGACCGACTGCGTTACCGTGGTCGGCTGCAGCCGAACGGCTTCGTCTAAATCGCCCATTGCACTTTCGACCGACCAGAGCAGTTCGGTGTACGCGTTCGGCGTATCGGCACAGATAATGGTCCAGCTGCCTGCACGCTGACTCAGCGAATCGACACATACCAGCGGTACGCGGCCATACATCGCGGCAAGGCCCTCCTGCTCAGCGGCAGTCACCAGCTCTGCCGACCACGATCCGTTCAGCTTGTGGTACAACGCACCGTCCGACAGATAACTCTGCGTCAGCAGCTGCTTATCCGATGTATTCGGCGCGGAAAGCGTCATTTTGCGGTCGGTGAGCAGTTCGTTCTTCTCGCGGTCGAACACGGTGGTCTCGCTCGTCTGCACCTGCATGACCGTCCTGCCGTCATGGGTCACAGCCGCCGGAGACGCAAACTCGCTGTTGACCGAGTAATGCAGCAGAGCATCCATACCGGCGGTTGCCTCGCGGTACTGTGCATAGCTTGAAAACAGGCTCTGATACCGCTTCGCGTCCGCTTCGGTTATCGCGTTTTCGCTGACAAGCTGATCGAGCAGCGTGCCTTCACTGTTCTTCGGCGAAACGGACAGCACCGTGTAGCTTGCCGCTGCAGCATCGTCGCGCAGGAAATTCTGTACGTTGATGATACCGGTGTCGTAAATACCCTGCTCACGAGCAGTCTCTATCGCGTTCGCATAGCTGAAATCCGCCGTATCCGAGTAGCCGAGCGCACGCAGCAGGAACACCGCGTACATCTGCGCGGTGCACTTGCCGGTCGGATTGAAGGTCGTCCGGTTCGTGCCATTCGCCAGACCGTTGCTGTACAGATACTGCACATACGGCTTTTCCCATCCCTTGAGATCGGTAAACGGTGCAGTATACGTCAGCGCCTTGGCCTCATCCTCCTTGCCGAGCAGACGCACCAGCATGACAGCCGCTTCCGCCCTGGTCGGCGTGCGGTCGAGGTCATAGCCGTTCTGCGTGCCCTGAAACAGCCCCATTTCGTGCAGTGAATCTGCACAATTCGTATAATTTGCCGCAAAGGCCGAAGCGGTCAGCATGGCAGCGGTAGCCGCGCCGACGCAGACAGCGCGTAACCATTTATTCATAGTTCTATCCTCCTGAACTGATATTGCCTGTAAAAATACAGTATAAGTATAGCACAAAGCCATGTGTTTTCCAACAACAAAACGGATATACTACTCGCAGAAGGAGTGTATCCAATATGACGAATATTCAAAAATGCGGCGTGATCGGCGTGGGCTTTGTCGGCGCGACCTGCGCATACACATTGGCGGTTTCCGGACTGTTCTCCGATCTGGTACTCGTGGATATGAACCGCGACAAGGCTATCGGTGAAGCTGCGGACATTAATCATGGTGTGGCGTTCAGCAAGCCGTGCCGCGTCGTGGCCGGAGACTATGCTGACCTCGCCGAATGCGGTCTTATCATCATTGCGGCAGGCGCAAACCAGAAGCCCGGCGAAAGCCGTTTGGAGCTGCTCGGACGAAATAAAGGCATCCTGTCCTCCGTCATCGCACAGCTTACGGCAGTCAATCGTGAGGCGATTCTGCTGGTTGTGTCCAATCCGGTCGATGTGCTGACCTGTCTGGCGCAGCAGCTGAGCGGCTTCCCTGCCGGACGTGTACTCGGTTCCGGTACCGTGCTGGATACCGCGCGGCTCAAGTATCTGCTCGGGCAGCGGCTTGGCGTGGACAGCCGCAACGTGCATGCGTTCATCATTGGCGAGCACGGCGACAGCGAGCTGGCGGTATGGTCGAGCGCTAATATCTCCGGTGCCGATCTGGACGATTACTGCCGCATTGCCGGCATCACCAAACCGGCAGATGAGCTTTCCCGCATTTACGAGCATGTGCGCGATGCAGCGTATCAGATTATCGACAGCAAAGGCGCAACCTATTACGGTATTGGCATGGCGGTGCGGCGCATCGCGGAGGCCATTGTACGCAATGAACATTCCGTGCTGCCGGTCACTTCGATGATTTACGGACACTACGGCGTGGACGGTATTTGTCTGGGTGTGCCGACCATCGTCGGACGAAACGGCGCGGAAGCAGTGCTGGATATTCCGCTCTCCGAGGAAGAACTGGCACAGCTGCAGCGTTCTGCGAACACAATGCGCGAGATGATCGACAAGCTGGACGGATAACACAAAAGGGACAGAGCCAATGCTCTGTCCCCTGTTCTATATGCGTATTTTTAGAAGTCGAGGTTTACCATAACGTCGGAAACATCCGGCTTCTCTGCGATCAGACCCTGATCGTACATCCAGTCAATATTTTCCTGCCAGCACTGCTCAGTCTGAGAGAGGAACTTCGCGTCCTCGGTCTCCATGAGCGGCAGCAGCGTCTCACAGGACTTCTTCTCTACATCCGGGTCGAGTGCAAAGTTTGCCTCATCCTGATTGTCGAGCAGAACCTGCAGAACATCGTCGGTGTTGTTCTTGAAGTCCTCAAAGCCCTTGCTGCAAGCGCGCAGGAAGCCCTTCAGCGTATCGGAATTGTTCGCAATCATATCATCGCTTGCGAGGAAAATACCTTCGTAATACTTCGGCACACCGTAATCATCCGGGAAGAAGTAATTGACCTCGAAGCCTTCCTTCTCCATCTGCGGTACCTCGTGGTTGACCAGACAGCCGATGGTTGCATCGACGTTGCCGGTGGTCATCGAGCTCATCAGGTCGAAGCCAACGTCAACCATGTTCACGCTGTTCGGATCGGCACCGTTGGACTGCATGATGCTGCGGACCAGTGCCTCGGAAAGCTCGGTGCCCGCGTAGCCGACAGTCTTGCCCTCCAGATCCTTCGGCGCAGTGATGTTCTTGTCCTTGAGCGACAGGATGATGTTCAGCGGACCCTGAACCACTGCACCGATGGACTTGATCGGCACATCCTGCTCAGCACGAGCCTGAATGACATCCTGCTGATAATACAGACCAATGTCTGCCTTGCCGGCGGCAACCATGCTCATGGCATCGTTTACGCCTGCCGGAGACTGGATATCCACATCCAGGCCTTCCTCTGCGAAGTAACCCTTCTCCTGCGCTTCGTACAGGAATGCATGCAGGGCATTCGGATACCAGTCGAGCACAACGGTCAGGTGCTGCAGGTCATCGCTGCCGCTGTTTGCCGCATCAGACTGTGCGGCGTTCTGTGCGCCGCAGCCGGTCAGCAGCATGGTGCCTGCTGCCAGAAGTGCAAGAATACGCTTTTTCATATATGATTTTCTCCTTATGTTAGAACAAAAATTTCGTTTTTCTTAAAATTGTGTTATCAAGTTTATAAGCTGCTGCGCCAGGTGATAATTTTCTTTTCCAGCCAGCTTACAATGCCTACTGCGATCATCGCAACCACGCTCAGCAGTACGATCGGTGCAAACACGCCAGCGCCGTCCAGCTGCGTCATCATGCGGCGGCTGAAATAGCCGAGACCCGCCTGTGCGCCCAGCCACTCGCCGATCGCAGCTCCGATGATCGACATCGGGATCGCCATTTTGAGCGCCGAGAAAAAGTACGGCAGCGCTGCCGGAATCTTCAGCTTGAGGAAAATTTCCTTCTTGCCTGCACCGAAGGTCTTGAGCATATCGACCATATCGGTCTTCGCCGAGCGGAAGCCGTCAAACACGGTCATCGCGATCGGGAAGAACGTGATGAGCACGGTGACGAGCACCTTGCTCCAGATCGTGTAGCCGAACCAGAGCACAAACAGCGGCGCAAGTGCGGTTGTCGGAATGGTCTGTGAAGCGACGATGAGCGGGTACAGCATTTTCTCCGCCGACGGACTCGCGTCCATTACGATGGCGAGCAGCAGACCGAGCGCGATCGAGATCGCAAGGCCGACTCCGGTACACAGCATGGTGGCCGGCAGATGTGCGGTGAACAGCGGTTTGCGCAGCTCCCACAGGCGCACAAGCACCTGTGTCGGCGACGGCAGAATGTAGGCCGCATTCATGCCCATGGCTATGCACTGCCAGACGATGAGCAGCGCGAACATAAAGATCAGTGCGGGCAGATTTGCATTCTTTTTCATGCCTGCACCTCTTTTCTGAGCAGAGAAATCAGATTTTCTCTCAACTCAAGCATCTTCGGGTCGGTCAGGCACGCACGCGTGCGCGGATACGGTGCAGGCACCTCAAACGAGTGCAGATTGCGGATCGGCGTATCCTCCACGACCAGAACACGGCCGGACAGGAAAATAGCCTCCTCTACATCGTGAGTGATGAACAGGACGGTCTTGCTGTCCTGCTCCCACTGATCGAGCAGCCACTCCTGCATAGTGATGCGCGTGAGAAAGTCAAGCGCGGAAAAAGGTTCATCGAGCAGCAGCAGTTCCGAGCCGGTCAGCAGCGTACGCGCGAATGCCGCACGCTGACGCATGCCGCCGGACAGTTCCTCCGGGCGCTTGTCGCCCCAGCCAGCCAAACCGACGTGCTCGAGCGTTTCCGCTGCACGCTTGTCCATCTCCGCGCGGGAAATGCCGCCGCGAATCTCCATCGGCAGACGCAGGTTTTCGTTCACCGTGCGCCACGGAAACAGCAGGTCGCGCTGCGGCATGTAGCCGCAGTAGCCGCGCCGTCCGTCGATGCTCTTGCCGTCCACCAGAATTTCACCGCTCCTGCGCGGCAGAAGCTGGTTGGTCAGGCGGAAAATCGTGGATTTGCCGCAGCCGGATGGCCCGATAACCGACACAAATTCTCCCTTCTCAAGATGGAAGGACAGACCGTCAATGATGTTAAAATCCTCACTGTCGTACTGAAAAACGACGTTGCGAAACTCCAGCATGGCTTACATCGCCTCGTTCCAGGCCATGTCCCAGAACATACTCTCGTAGCGCGAGCACGCGACGAAAATATTGGTCAGACGCGCAAGCTGCGACTCGGTATAGCCCTCACTCAGACGCTCCATATAAGCGACCAGCTTGCGGTTTTCTGCCGCATAGTCCTCGGATGCGTAGCCCTGCACCCATTCACCGTAGAACTCATGCTGATCGGCGTTCGGGTAGTTGGTGACGATCCACTTGGCAATGTATTCATAGCTGAGTGCACACGAAAGCACAGCCGCCATAATCTCCGCCGGGCCTTCCTCGGCTGCAACAGCGCGCATGTAGGATGTGTAAGACTCGTTATTCAGCGACGGCTTGACGCGCTCAGCCTCCGCCTCCGTGATGCCGAGACGGCTCATGTAGCCGCGGTGAATGTTCATCTCACCGCCGAGAATGTTCGCCACCGAGGTTGCGAATACACGCATGATCTCGGGATCGCGGGACTTGACAACGCCCTGTGCGAATACCTTTGCGTAATCAAACAGGTAAACATAATCCTGCAGAAGATAAAAACGAAATTTTTGGATGTCGAGGCTGCCGTCGGCAATACCGTGGACAAACGGATGGTTCAGATAGCCTTCCCAGATGTCCTGTGTTGCGGCAAGCAGTCTTTCGGTGGTTTTGTTGTTCAAGGTGGTACCCCCAATGAAAGTATGTTGATGTTTTTCCTAAGACTGACGGCAAAATTCTGCCGGCAGCATTTTTCTGCTTACAGAATCTGCAAACAGAGGTTCGGCGTCAGCTCGTCCGCGTTCAGCAGACTTACTGCGTCGATCAGGCGCGTACGAAAGGAAGCGGTGCCCTCCATCTCTTTACGCACACGCGCCTCGGCTGTTTCTCCGCAATGCTTCATCACCTCCGATGCCGTGACTGCGGCTTCTAACAATATATCTGGATTCGCACCGCAGTACACGCCGGTCAGTGAGGTGAGCATACAGCCTGCGCCGGTGATCCGCCGCAGATACGCACTGCCGCCGCGTACCACTGCGGTACGGGTTCCATCGGTAATTACATCCATCGCGCCGGTGAGCATGACGACAGCTCCGGTCCGGCGGCTGAATGACCGCAGCCACGCTGCGGATTCCTGTAAATTGTCCTCGGTCACGCTGTCGAGCGCACTGGCTTCCACGCCGGTCTCCTGCTCGGCTCCTGCGGCGAGCGCCCGTACCTCGGATGCATTGCCGCGAATGACCGAAACAAGATTTTCGCTCAAAAGGCGGGAACACATTTCACGCCGGAGCGTGCTGGCACCGGCGGCTACCGGATCGAGCACGACCGGACGGCCGTTGCGCTTTGCAATCTTGGCTGCACGCAGCATGGCCTCCTGTGCACGGACAGCGCCCATGTTGATTACAAGCGCCTGTGCGTGCGAGGTAATCTCCTCGACCTCACGCTCATCCTGCGCCATAATGGCCGTGCCGCCTGCCGCAAGGATGATATTCGCGCAGTCGTTGATGGTAACATTATTAGTGATGGAATGCACCATCGGTGTGCGGTTCTGCGTGTTTCCGAGAACGGCTTTAATAGTATCGATCAATGCTTAGCACCTTCCAGTGCGCTGAGAACATGCGTGCGCTTGAGGGCGCTCAGCACCAGAACCGAAATCGCCGCACCTACCGCAGTGGACACGAGGAAGGACGGCACAAAGGTGAACAGAGCTGCCTTGGTATTGCCCATCACGAATGCGGCAATCGGGTAGGAAGCCAGACCGCCGAGAATGCCGGTGCCGAATACCTCACCAACGTAAGCGACCGGCAGCTTCGGGCAGGCCTTGTAGGCCAGACCGCACAGCAGCGCACCGATCATCGAGCCGGGGAACGCCAGCAGACTTCCCAAGCCGAGCACATTGCGAATCAGTGCTGCTGCAAAGCCCATGCCGAGCGCGTACCACGGGCCCAGCAGAACGGCGCCGAGCACATTTACCATGTGCTGCACCGGCGAGCACTTCGCGCCAAGCACCGGTATGGAAAACAGGCTGCCAACGACTGCAACTGCGACGAGAACGCCTGCAATGGTCAGTTTACGGATAGAATTCTTTTTCATTGTCTTTCACTCCTCCGAAAAAATACGGCAAAAATGATTAAGCGGACCGCAGCCATGCCCCAGACCGGGTGCATGACGGATAGCGTCGGTGACGTACTCTTTAGACAGCTTTACCGCCTCGGGCACGCTGTGGCCAAGCGCCAGATTGGATGCGATCGCAGAGGACAGCGTGCAGCCCGTGCCGTGCGTGCTGGTGGTGTTGATCTGCTCAATCTCAATGCGGTGACAGGTCTCGCCGTCAAACAGTACATCCACCGCACCTGCGATGTTCTTGCCGCCCTTGACGAGCACGTTCCTGCAGCCCTTGGCATAGATGCGGCGTGCTGCCTCCTCCATGTCCTCGGGCGTGCGGATTTCCATATCTGCCAGATACTGTGCCTCCGGTACGTTCGGAGTCAGCACCTCGGCAAACGGCAGTACGGTCTGGATGAGCGCACCGACCGAGGCCGGGTCCATCAGCGGATCACCGTTTTTGGCGAACATCACCGGATCAATCACGATGTGCGCCGGCTTGTACTGTGCCAGCTTGCCGGCTACCGCCTTCATGCACTCCGGCGAGGACAGCATGCCGATTTTAACCGCATCCGGCACGATGTCTTCAAACACCGCGTCAATCTGCTCCTCGATCATCCGGGGACTGATGTCCTGAATGTCGATCACGCGTGCGGTGTTTTCCGCTACGACTGATACGATAACGCTCATGCCGAACACGCCGTGTGCCGCCATGGTTTTCAGATCGGCCTGTACACCTGCACCGCCGGAGCAGTCCGAACCGGCAATGGTAAGCACTGTTTTCATTCCTGTTCCCTCCAATTTTATCATCGCTGCCGGGAAAATAAAAAACGCCTCGTTTTCACCCTGCGGCAAAACCGAAGCACTCAATCCCAGCAATGCGACAGCTTCCCTACAATGGCATTAACCAACAGGTTCAAAAGGTTGGGTTTCTCGCCCTCTCAGCCGCTCATCACAGCACCCTTGCTTGTCTTTTACATAATATCAGTATAAGCCGTGTAAAATACATTTGTCAAGTATAGAATCTTGCTGTATCTGATACGCCGTTAAAAAATAAACAAATTTTTATTTATCAATACTGCCGGATTTGCAGGTGTTGCCAAAATTGCATTTTTCGTCTCCTGTCCGGTTGACAAACGGCAAAAAGAGGTCTATTATACGAATCGTTCAGCAGCCAAATGCTTTGAACAGGACATGACGTATCCGTATCACCGCTCACAGAAAGCCGTCGGTCGTGCAAGACGGCAGCAAGGCACGGGTTCGCTATCCCCTGCGAGCAGCTTCGATCAAAGGCAATGCCGAGTAGTCGAGGCCGGATATCCACCGTTAACAGGAAAAGCCCTCCGGAAGAATGCGGTACCGGGCGGCAATGAGAGGTCGGCAGCGTACTGTCGGCAAGCAAAGTGGTAACGCGGAAGTAAATACAGCAATGTATATGCCTTCGTCTTTGCAGGATCATCTTCGTGATCCTCCTGCATGGACGAAGGCTTTTTTGCGTACCTTTGGCTGCGGAATCGCAAATCATTTCAAGAAAGAGACGAAAAAATATGAACACACTTGTAATCGTGCTGATCGCGGCTGTTGTTCTGTTCGGCGCGTACGTTTTCTACGGACGCTGGCTGGCGAACAAATGGGGTATCGACCCGAAAGCCAAGACGCCTGCCGTTGAATTTAATGACGGCAAGGACTTTGTGCCGACCAACGGCTGGACGGTATTCAGTCACCAGTTCTCCTCCATCGCGGGCGCAGGCCCTGTAACCGGTGCAATTCAGGCTGCGGCGTTCGGCTGGCTGCCGGTACTGCTGTGGGTGCTGATCGGCGGCGTATTCTTCGGCGCGGTAGCCGACTTCGGCGCGCTGTACGCTTCGGTTAAGAATAAGGGCAAGTCGATGGGTATGCTGATTGAGAAGTACATCGGCAAAACCGGCCGCAAGCTGTTCCTGATTTTCTCGTGGATTTTCTGCTGCATCGTTGTTGCAGCATTCGCAGATATGGTTGCGGGCACATTCAACGCCTACACTGTCACTGACGCAGGCGTTACCGAGCTGGCTGCTACCGCAACCACCAACGGTGCGGCAGGCATGATCTCCATCATGTTTATGGTATTCGCGGTTGTGCTCGGCCTTATCCAGAAAAAGTTTAACCTGACCGGCTGGAAGGAAGCCGTTGTCGGCATTGTGTGCATCGTTGCCTCCTTTGCAATCGGCATGAACTGCCCGCTTATCTTCGGCAAGGCAGCATGGAGCTATATCACCTTCGTTTATATCTTCTTCGCCGCTGTCCTTCCGATGTGGCTGCTCAAGCAGCCGCGCGACTACATGACCACCTTCATGTTCATCTGCATGATTGCAGGCGCAGTCGTCGGTCTGGTTGTTGCACATCCGACTATGAACCTGCCGGTATTCACCGGTTTTACCAATGAGAAGCTCGGCACGATGTTCCCGATCCTGTTTGTAACCGTTGCATGCGGTGCGGTTTCCGGTTTCCACAGCCTTGTTTCCTCAGGTACATCCTCCAAGACCATCGAGAACGAAAAAGATATGCCCAAGGTCGGCTACGGCGCCATGGTGCTCGAAAGTCTGCTGGCTGTTCTGGCACTGTGCGTTGCCGGTGCAGCAGCAGCTGCTGACGGTACGCCGGCAGCGGGCACGCCGTTCCAGGTATTCAGCAGCGGTGTCGCAGGCTTCTTCGAGATGTTCGGCGTTCCGGTTTATGTTGCTACTGCATTTATGACCATGTGTGTTTCCGCACTGGCGCTGACCAGTCTGGATGCGGTTGCGCGTATCGGCCGCATGAGCTTTCAGGAGCTGTTCTCCGTCGATGACATGGAGCATGCCGAGGGCTGGCGCAAGCTGTTCTGCAACGTATATTTCTCCACGGTTATCACGCTGGCATTTGGTTTCCTGCTCACCAAGATCGGCTACGCCAATATCTGGCCGCTGTTCGGTTCTGCCAACCAGCTGCTGAGCGCTCTGGTGCTCATCACGCTCTGCGTATTCCTCAAGGTTACCGGCCGCAGCAACAAGATGATCTTCCCGCCGCTGATCATCATGCTGTGTGTTACCTTCACCGCGCTGGTGCAGCGTTTCCTCGCTATGGTAAAGGCGATCTCTGCTGCCGCCTCAACGGCTATTCCGGCCGGTGAGACCACTTGGGGCGCGGTATTCATCGCAAACGGTCTGCAGCTTATCCTTGCGGTACTGCTGATCGTACTCGGTCTGACGATCGTTATCCACTCGTTCAAGAGCTATGCCAAGAGCGAGAGAAACAGCGAGAACGCGTAAAGCCGATTCTCCATATAACAAAAACGGCTTCGAAAAACCGAAGCCGCAAGACTATCGAAAAACCCGGTTGCAGCCTAATCGCAACCGGGTTTCTTGATAGGAAAAATTCACGGAGTAATAATTACGGATTACTCATTCCTGATTATTCTTAAAGCTGTTCGCGGATCAGTGCACCCATCTCGGAGGTGGACAGTACCTTCTCACCCTTCACCGCGCTGGTTCAGCGTTTCCTCGCTATGGTAAAGGCGATCTCTGCTGCCGCCTCAACGGCTATTCCGGCCGGTGAGACCACTTGGGGCGCGGTATTCATCGCAAACGGTCTGCAGCTTATCCTTGCGGTACTGCTGATCGTACTCGGTCTGACGATCGTTATCCACTCGTTCAAGAGCTATGCCAAGAGCGAGAGAAACAGCGAGAACGCGTAAAGCCGATTCTCCATATAACAAAAACGGCTTCGAAAAACCGAAGCCGCAAGACTATCGAAAAACCCGGTTGCAGCCTAATCGCAACCGGGTTTCTTGATAGGAAAAATTCACGGAGTAATAATTACGGATTACTCATTCCTGATTATTCTTAAAGCTGTTCGCGGATCAGTGCACCCATCTCGGAGGTGGACAGTACCTTCTCACCCTTTGCGGCGATGTCCGCGGTGCGGTGACCTGCGTTGAGGACATTCTCAACAGCGGTTTCGATGGCGTCTGCCTCGGCCTTGAGGCCGAACGAGTAGCGCAGCATCATCGCGCACGACAGGATGGTCGCGATCGGGTTCGCGATGCCCTTGCCCGCGATGTCCGGCGCGGAGCCGTGGATGGGCTCGTACATACCCTTGCCGCTCTCGTTCATGGAGGCGGACGGCAGCATACCGATGGAGCCGGTGATCATGGAAGCCTCATCGGACAGAATATCGCCGAACAGGTTGCCGGTTACGATAACATCGAACTGACCCGGATTGCGGACAAGCTGCATCGCGCAGTTGTCAACGTACATATCGGTGTACTCGACCTCCGGGTACTCGTCCTTGATGCGGTGCATGGTTTCGCGCCATACGCGGCTGGTTTCGAGCACGTTTGCCTTGTCTACCGAGCAGACCTTCTTATTGCGCTTCATCGCCATCTCAAAAGCACGGCGGCCGATGCGCTCTACCTCATAAACCGAGTAGTTCATGTCGTCCGCGCCGGTCTCGCCCCAGCCCTTGTCGCTCTCGCGGCGGTAGTGCTTGCCGAAGTAAACGTCGCCGGTCAGCTCACGGCAAACGAGAATGTCGAAGCCGTCACCAATAATCTCAGGCTTGATCGGGCACGCATCCGCAAGTGCCTTGTGCATCTGCGCCGGGCGCAGGTTGACGAACAGACCCAGTGCGGCGCGCAGACCGAGCAGTGCCTTCTCCGGGCGCTTTGCGCTCGGAACATCGTCCCACTTCGGGCCGCCTACCGCGCCGAGCAGCACGGAATCCGCATTCTTGCAGATCTCGATGGTCTCATCGGTCAGCGGGATGCCGTTCTTGTCGATCGAGCAGCCGCCTGCGAGGACCTCCTGGAAATTGAACTTGTGGCCGAACTTCTCGCCGACCTTATCGAGCACGAGCATAGCCTCGGATACGATCTCCGGGCCGATGCCGTCACCCTTGACAACAGCAATATTGTATTCCATGGGATTATGCCTCTCTCTCCTTGAGCGACTTGAGCAGGCCGCCCGCCTTGATGATGTTCTGGATAAACGGCGGGAATGCAGCTGCCTGCCAGCTCTCGCCCTTGGTAACGTCGGTGATCACGCCGGTGTCGAAGTCTACTTCTACCTCGTCGCCTGCATCAATGCCGTTCGCCGCTGCCTCGCACTCGAGGATCGGCAGACCGATGTTGATGGCGTTGCGGTAGAAGATACGCGCGAACGAGGACGCGATAACGCAGGAAACGCCGTTCTCACGGAGAACAAGCGGTGCGTGCTCACGGGAGGAGCCGCAGCCGAAGTTGCGGGTCGCGACAACGATGTCGCCCGGGTGCATATTCTTGACGAAATCCGCGTCGATGTCCTCCATTGCGTGGGTGGACAGCTCCTTCGGGTCTGCGATATTCAGATAACGTGCGGGGATGATAACGTCGGTATCGACATTATCGCCGTACTTGAAAACCTTGCCTTTTGCGTTCATGGTATGTGTTTCCTCCCTTACTTCAGGTCGTCCGGTGCGCAGATATAGCCTGCTACCGCACTTGCGGCAGCGACGGCCGGGCTTGCCAGATAAATTTCCGAGGTGATATGACCCATACGGCCGACAAAGTTGCGGTTGGTGGTGGAAACCGCCTTCTCGCCGTGCGCCAGGATACCCATATGACCGCCGAGGCACGGGCCGCAGGTCGGCGTGGAAACGATAGCGCCAGCCTGAATGAAGATCTTGGTCAGACCCTCCTCAATGCACTGCAGGTAAACTTCCTGTGTTGCGGGGATGATGATGGTGCGCACATTCGGATTTACCTTGCGGCCCTTGAGGATTTCGGCTGCAACGCGCATATCGTCGATGCGGCCGTTGGTGCAGGAACCGATGACCGACTGCTGAACCTCAATATGGCCGAGGTCGTCAATGGTCTTGGTGTTCTCCGGCAGGTGCGGGCACGCGATGGTCGGACGGAGTGCAGACAGGTCGATCTCGATGGTCTGCTCGTACTCGGCGTCAGCATCGGCCTCGAATGCGGTAACCTCGCGGTTTACGCGGCCCTTGATGTAATTCATCGTCTTGTCGTCTACCGGGAAGATGCCGTTCTTCGCACCGGCCTCGATCGCCATGTTGCAGATGGTGAAGCGGTCATCCATGGACAGCGCGTGTGCACCCTCGCCAACGAACTCCATCGACTTGTACAGAGCGCCGTCCACACCGATCTTGCCGATGATGTGCAGGATAACGTCCTTGCCGGATACCCACGGGCTCAGCTTGCCGGTGAGCACAAACTTGATGGCGCTCGGCACCTTGAACCACGCTTTGCCGGTCGCCATGCCTGCGGCGAGATCGGTAGAACCGACGCCGGTAGAGAATGCGCCCAGTGCGCCGTAGGTGCAGGTGTGGCTGTCCGCGCCGATGATGAGCTCACCCGGAGCGGTCAGACCTTTTTCCGGCAGCAGCGCGTGCTCGATACCCATTGCGCCAACGTCGAAGAAGTTTACGATGTTGTACTTCTTGGAGAACTCGCGGCACTCGAGGCACTGCTCAGCGGACTTAATATCCTTGTTCGGTGCAAAGTGGTCCATTACCAGCGCGATCTTGGTGTTGTCGAACACCTTATCGAAGCCCGCCTTTTCCATCTCGCGGATGGCAACCGGACCGGTGATATCGTTTGCCAGCGTGAGATCTACGTTTGCCTCGATCAGCTGACCTGCCGTTACGCTTTCCAGACCCGCATGCTTTGCGAGGATCTTCTGCGTCATTGTCATACCCATAACAGCGTTCCTCCTGCTGAATTAGTCGTTAAAATACTTGTTAATGCCGTTGATGTACGCCTTGATGGACGCCTCCATAACGTCAACCGATACGCCGCGTCCGGTAACAACCTCGTTGCTGCCGTCTACGCGGATCTTGACAATAGCCTCGCTCTGTGCGTCCTCGCCGTCGGTCAGTGCGCGCAGCGAGTAGTCCTCCAGAACAATTTCCTTGCCGATGATCTTGTCGATTGCATGGAACGATGCGTTGATCGGGCCGTCGGAAGCGGCAGCGCGCTCAAACATCTCGTCACCCTTCTTGACGCGGATAACAGCGGTAGAGGTAATGGTGTTGCCAGAGTTGATGACAAAGCGGTCGAGCGTGTAGCGCTCCTCGCCGGAAACCGGAACAGCACCGATCAGACCCTCGAGGTCGCGGTCCTTGATGACCTTCTTCTTGTCAGCCAGAATCTTGAACTTCTCGAATGCCTTTTCGAGCTTCTCGTGATCGAGCGTGTAACCCAGCTCATGCAGGCGCTCCTCGAACGCATGGCGGCCGGAATGCTTGCCGAGCACGATGGCGTTCTTCGGGATGCCAACAGATTCCGGAGTCATGATCTCGTAGGTTTCCTTGTTGGCCATCACGCCGTGCTGGTGGATGCCCGCCTCGTGTGCGAACGCATTCGCGCCGACGATCGGCTTGGTCGGTGCAACAGCAACGCCGGTAATGGTCTGGATCATGCGGCTTGCGCGGTAGATCTGGGTGGTTTCGATGTTGCAGCCGATGCCGAAGTGGTCGGCACGGGTCTTGAGCGCCATAACACACTCCTCCATCGAGGCGTTGCCTGCGCGCTCGCCGATGCCGTTGATGGTGCACTCGATCTGGTCAATACCGGCTTCAACGCCTGCCAGAGAGTTTGCAACTGCCATGCCGAGGTCGTTGTGCATGTGGCAGGACAGGATTACGTTCTCGATACCCTCGGTGTGCTCACGCAGATACTTGATGCGGGATGCGTACTCCTGCGGGATCATGTAGCCGACGGTATCCGGAATGTTGATGGTAGTAGCACCGGCCTTGATGGCGGTTTCAACGACGCGGCACAGGAAGTCGAGGTCGGAGCGGGTTGCGTCCTCAGCGGAGAACTCGATGTCCGAGCAGAACTTCTTGGCGAACGCTACGTTGTGCGCTACGGATTCCAGCACCTCATCCGGCGTCATCTTCAGCTTGTACTCCATGTGTACCGGGCTGGTTGCCAGGAAGGTGTGAATGCGGGCAGACTCTGCACGGCGGATGGAGTTCCATGCCGCCTCGATGTCCTGCTCACGGCAGCGCGCCAGCGAGCAGATGGTAGCGCCGCGCACGGTATCAGCGATTGCTGCGATAGCAGCAGCATCACCGGGCGAAGCAGCCGCAAAGCCTGCTTCAATGATATCTACCTTGAGGGCTTCGAGCTGCTTTGCAACCTCGATCTTCTCATTCAGGTTCATGCTGCAGCCGGGAGACTGCTCACCGTCACGCAGCGTCGTATCAAAAATCTTAACTGTTCTTCCCATGGTATCTTGTCCTCTCCTATTCAGAATTTTACCGGGTTTACAGGGACAAAAAAAGCTCCGTCCCTTAATCCAATCATTAAGAGACGAAGCGAAAGCTCCGCGGTACCACTCTTGTTGCCGCAGTATGGTGCGACCCCTCTATGCACATCTGACAATGCGCTCCCCTGTAACGGTGGGTATCCGTTCCCTCCTACCGGTCCGAAGGACTTTCAGCGGACAGCTCCCGGGCGAGTTTCACTGCTTCCTGACGCTGCCTTACACCAACCGGCAGCTCTCTGCGGACAGGGGTGACAATTACTTTACCCGTTCATCACCTTTATCAATATGTTTTTATATTAGACCTCTGAGCCGCTGTTGTCAAGACTTTTTTTAAGGCAGCGCCGGGCATACTGCACCGCAAACAGATTTGACAAACCTTCTCCAATATAGTAAAATAACACTGTATACAGGAAAACGCTGTTTTCCTGAGCACATCTGTTAAAAGCAGTGAAGAGAAGAGTACGCAGTGAAGTACGCCAAAGCGAGTTCCGGGCGGTGAAAGCGGAACGCGGAGGGCACTGCCGAACATGGTCTTGGAGCTTCGCACCGAACTTACTTTGTAATAGTATGCAAGGCTGCGGCGGCAAAGTCCTGCCGTTATCGAGGACGATGGGTAGCATCCTACCCGCTGAGGCGCCTTTCCGCGAGGAAGGCGTAAAGCAAGGTGGTAACACGGAAGGTTTGTCCTCCGTCCTTGCAGTGGCAAAATACAGGCCATTGCAGGAACGGAGGATTTTTTGTTCCCTGTTCCCTGCTGTCACGCATAAAACATATTTATATATGTAAGGAGAGAATACACGAATGGACAAGAAACCCTATTATATCTCGACGGCGATCGCCTATACCTCGGCGAAGCCGCACATCGGCAACACCTACGAGATCGTGCTGGCCGACGCTATCGCACGCTACAAGCGCATGACCGGTTACGACGTTTATTTCCAGACCGGCACGGACGAGCATGGTCAGAAGATTCAGGAGAAGGCCGAGGCAGCCGGCATCACGCCGCAGCAGCACGTTGACAAGGTTGCCGGTGAGGTTAAGACCATCTGGGATCTGATGAACACCACCTACGACAAATTCATCCGCACCACCGACCCGATGCACGAGAAAAAGGTGCAGAAGATCTTCAAAAAGCTGTATGATCAGGGCGATATTTACAAGGGTGCGTACAAGGGCAAATACTGCAAGCCGTGTGAGTCGTTCTGGACCGAGAGCCAGCTGAAGGACGGCTGCTGCCCGGACTGCGGCCGCCCGTGCGTAGACGCCGAGGAGGAGGCATACTTCTTCCGCATGAGCAAGTACGCCGACCGCCTGATGAAGCACATCGAGGAGCACCCCGAGTTCATCCAGCCGGAGAGCCGCAAGAACGAGATGGTAAACAACTTCCTCAAGCCGGGTCTGCAGGACCTGTGCGTTTCCCGCACCTCGTTCAGCTGGGGCATTCCGGTAGACTTTGACCCGGGCCATGTTGTTTACGTTTGGCTGGATGCGCTGACCAACTATATCACCTTCTGCGGCTACGATCCGGACGGCAACCACGATGAGCACTACAAGAAGTTCTGGCCGGCTGATGTGCACCTGATCGGCAAGGATATCATCCGCTTCCACACCATCTACTGGCCGATCTTCCTGATGGCGCTCGGCGAGCCGCTGCCGAAGCAGGTATTCGGTCATCCGTGGCTGCTGGTCGGCGACGGCAAGATGTCCAAGTCGCTCGGCAACGTTATCTACGCGGACGATCTGGTTCGCCTGTTTGGTGTGGATGCCGTTCGCTACTACGTTCTGCACGAGATGCCGTTCGCAAATGACGGTGTGCTCTCCTACGAGCTGATCTGCGAGCGCATTAACTCTGATCTGGCAAATGTGCTCGGCAATCTGGTCAACCGCACGATTGCCATGACCAAGAAGTATTTCGGCGGCATTGTTCCGGCGCCGACCGCACCGGAAGCACTTGATGACGAGCTGAAGGCAGTCGCACTCGGTCTGCCGGCGGCTGTTGAGAAAAAGATGGACACCCTGCACGTTGCAGACGCCATCGACGAGGTATTCGCACTGCTGCGCCGCTCCAACAAGTATATCGACGAGACCATGCCGTGGGCGCTCGCCAAGGACGAGAGCAAGCAGGCGCGTCTGGGCACGGTACTGTACAACCTGCTCGAAGCGATCCGCTTTGCCGCTGTTGAGCTGAAGCCGTATCTGCCGGACACCGCCGACAAGATTTTCGCACAGCTGGGTGTTGAAAACAAGGGCGTTGAGAGCCTGACCTCGTTTGACGGTATGCAGCCGGGTCAGCCGGTCGGCGAAGCCTCCATCCTGTTCGAGCGCATCGACATTCCGAAGAAGCTCGCTGAGATCGAGGAGGAAAAGAAGGCTGCCGAGGCAGAGCAGAAGCCTGCAGTTGAGTTCCTGCCGGATATCCCGTTTGACGATTTCTGCAAGGTCGATATGACGGTCTGCAAGGTGCTCGCATGCGAGAACGTCAAGAAGAGCAATAAGCTGCTCAAGTTCCAGCTGGATGACGGCTCGGGCACGCCGCGTCAGATTCTGTCCGGTATTGCCAAGTATTACAAGCCGGAGGAGCTGGTCGGCAAGACGGTCGTCGCCGTTACCAACCTGCCGCCGCGCAAGATGATGGGTCAGGAGTCCAACGGCATGCTGCTTTCCGCCGAAAAGGACGAAAAGCTCAACCTGCTCATGCTGGACGACAGCATTCCGGCTGGCGCTAAACTGTGCTAAAATAAACACACTTTACAACGGATTCCGCAGGGCGGGGTGCCCTCACCCCGCCGCACATAAACGGGAACACTCGGTTGCAACGGCGGGCTGAGGGCAGCCCGCCCTATGAATGGGTTAACAGATATGTTATCCCATGTATAATTTCGCACACACTACAATCAACAATTTAGGAAGCGAAAATTATGACAAGAGGGCGAAATGCAATGTGGATCATTTATGCGCTGCTCTCTGCGGTATTTGCCGCACTGACAACGATTTTAGCCAAAATCGGCGTGGAAAACGTGGACAGCACGCTTGCTACTGCTATCCGAACCGCTGTGGTGCTCGTGATGGCATGGGGCATGGTCTTCCTGCTGGGAAAACAGGGCGGCGTAAGCGCAATCGGCGCCAAAAGCTGGGTATTCCTTACCCTGTCCGGACTGGCGACCGGCGGTTCGTGGCTGTTTTACTACAAGGCCCTGCAGATGGGCGAGGCCAGCCGTGTGGCTCCGATCGACAAGCTGAGCGTTGTTATCACGATGATTCTGGCGTTTGTTGTCCTGCACGAGACCGTGACGGTCAAGGGCGTGATCGGCGGCATTCTGATTGCGGCAGGCACGCTGTTTATGATTCTGTGATATATTTTAAGCAAAAGAGTTAAGAACAGAGTGGAGAGTGGAGATTTATGTTCTCTGCACTCTCCACTCTTCACTCTGTTATTGAGGGTTTTACATGCACAAAAAATACTTCTTTTTTGATATTGACGGCACACTTTCGACCGGTCTGACCACCACCATGCCGGAAAGCGCGGTAAAGGCGCTTGCTCTGCTGCGGGAGAACGGCCATTTCACCGCCATCGCGACCGGACGGTTGCAGGCTTCTGCGGCGACCGTGGCCGCGCGCTACGGCTTCACGGACATTGTAGCGGACGGCGGCTGGAGCGTAACGCACAACGGCGAAATTGTCGAGATGGAGTCGCTGCCGGCGGCCGACTGCATTGCGCTGATCGAGCGGCTCGAGCAGGCCGGTATTCCGTGGGCGGTGTCGCCGGAGAACGAGAAACTATGCGTAACAACGGATAAAAATTATCTTCCGTATGCACCGGAGAACTACTTCCCTGTTCTGTGGGACCCGCATTTTGATTATCACAGGCTGGAGCATCTGTACAAGGTTTACTACGTCTGCACGCCTGATGAGGAGAATCATATTGACGCGGGCGGTCTGCCGCTTGTGCGGTACAATCCCCATGTGATTTTCGTTGAGCCGAAGGAAAAACAGCGAGGTATTCGCTATTTTCAGCAGCTTTTATCCATTCCGGACGAGGATATTGTGGTGTTTGGCGACGGCATGAACGACATCTGCATGTTCGGTCAGGGATGGCTGTCTATTGCGATGGGCAATGCCCGCGCCGCGCTCAAGGAGAAAGCGGATTACATCACAACCGACGTGGATAAGGACGGACTTTGGAACGCCTGCAGGCATTTCGGCTGGATTTGAGGAAGGTTTACTATGCTTTTTGATACACATGCACACTATGACGATGAACGGTTCGACGAGGACCGCAATACGCTGCTGGCTTCCATGCCCGAGAACAATGTCGGCCTGATTCTCAATCCCGGCTGTGATGTGGAAAGCTCGCGCAAGGCGGTCAGCTACGCGAATAAATATCCATTTGTATATGCGGCGGTCGGTATTCACCCGGAGAACATCGAGGACGGCTGGGAGGCTGATCTGGAGACCATCCGCGCACTGGCACAGAACGAAAGCAAGGTTCGCGCCATCGGCGAAATTGGTCTTGACTATTACTGGGAAAAAGACGAGCGTGCGCGTGCGCGGCAGCAGGTTGTATTTGCCCGCCAAATGGAGCTGGCGCGTGCACTGCACCTCCCTGTCATCGTGCATGACCGCGATGCGCACGCCGACAGCATGGAGATCACCCGTCGGTATCCGGATGTGATCGGCGTGTACCACTGCTATGCCGGTCACGTCGAAATGGCACGCGAACTGCTGAAACTCGGCTATTATCTGTCGTTTACCGGTGTTATCACATTCAAAAATGCCAAAAAGGCGAAGGAAGTCATTCGTGAAGTGCCGATTGAGCGACTGATGATCGAGACCGATTCGCCCTACATGGCACCCGAGCCGTTTCGCGGCCGTCGTAATTCCTCGCTGTATGTGCATCGCATGGCTGAGACTATTGCGGAGATCAAGGGCATAAGTGCCGCAGAGGTTGAACGGATTACAACCGAAAACGGCAGACAGCTGTTTGGTATTTCCGGGTAAGATAAAGCAAAACAGGGACAAGAGGTAAAATCTCTTGTCCCTGTTTTGTATGGTGGAGACGGTGGGGATCGAACCCATGACCTCTTGACTGCCAGTCAAACGCTCTCCCAGCTGAGCTACGCCCCCGATTCGGCTAATAAACTTTGCATAAAAATTATAACGCAACGGATTGGTTAATGTCAAGCACAGAGTATCTGGCAGTATCACCGAAATCGCAAAGCAAAAATTGGTAGTGCTGCCGAAAATTTAGGCGGAACTGCCAAGTTTTATCCTCTCCTATTAGCTTTGCAAACCGCTTTCTGTTATACTGTTTGCATAAGGAAGTGACAGCCATGTATTTCGCGTACGGACAGACCGAAACCGATTATCTCAAGGCCAAAGACAGCAGACTTGCCGCTGTCATCGACCGGCTCGGCCATATTAACCGAACAGTGGACACCGACCTGTTTTCATCGGTCGTGCACCATATCATCGGGCAGCAGATTTCCACAAAAGCACAGGCGACCATCTGGCAGCGCATGCAGGACGCGCTCGGCACGGTAACCGCCGACAGCATCGCCGCAGCCGGTGTTCCCCTGCTGCAGTCGCTCGGCATGACCTTCCGCAAGGCGGAATACATCACGGATTTTGCCGAAAAGATACGCAGCGGCGCTTTCAATCTGGAAAGCGTGAAGTACATGAGCGACGCGGATGCAATCCGCGCACTCAGTTCGCTTAAGGGTATCGGCGTATGGACTGCCGAGATGATCCTGCTGTTCTGCCTGCAGCGGCCGAACGTGTTCAGCTACGATGATCTGGCGATCCAGCGCGGACTGCGCATGGTATATCACCACCGCAAAATTGACCGCAAACTGTTTGAGAAATATCATCGGCGATTCAGTCCGTACTGCAGCGTGGCCAGTCTGTATCTATGGGAAGTCTCCGGCGGTGCGATACCGGGTATGCGCGATTATGCGCTTGTAAACAAATAAAAATCCGTTCCGGCTGCTTCTTCACGGAACGGATTCATCAGAAAATGGAGTGTTGACAGACACCTGCTTTTCCGTTGTCTGCACATATATAGTAGCGATATTTTCCGCGTTTGTCAACCTTTTCAGCGTTTTTTGTGCAACGTTTTAACCCGATTCGTCAAAATTCGCAATTCATCGACCGAATCAGCAAATTTTCGGTTAAAAATACCGTATAGAGAAAGTCCCGGACAGTTTTCCGCTGCCCGAGACTTGGGGTGGTTTTATTTTGATTGCATAGTTGATAGTTTCATGCGAGAATGGCTGGTGCATCAGCAGGAATACCGGGCAGGAGAAATCACACGAGAAGAATACTTTGAGTGGAAGCTGAACTGGCCGGACACCTGCGACGATCTGGGCAAGGTCACACCGACTATTAAGTGGCGCAAAAATAAATAAAGAGAAGCAAAAAAACGCCCTGCTGAATTTTGTCGTTCAGCAGGGCGGTTTTACTTGTCCTTTGCAATTATTCTCAGCGATACTGTTCAGACTAACTTAGTATCAAATCAGTATCAGCAGGCAAAGCGACAGGCAAAAAAGCCTGTATTTATGCGGGTTTCGGAGGGTTCCGAAATTATTCCCATTCAATCGTAGCCGGCGGCTTACTGGTAATATCATACACAATACGGTTTACGCCGACAACCTCATTTACGATACGGCTGGAAGCCTTATCAAGCACCTCATACGGAATGCGCGCCCAGTCAGCGGTCATGAAGTCGCTGGTGGTTACGCCGCGCAGCGCGAGTGCGTAATCATAGGTGCGGCTGTCGCCCATAACACCTACGGTGCGGGTGTTGGTCAGAACTGCAAAATACTGGTTGATCTCCTTATCCAGACCTGCATTTGCGATCTCCTCGCGGAAGATTGCGTCTGCCTCACGCAGAATGTCGCACTTCTCCTTGGTGATCTCGCCGGTAATACGGATGCCGAGACCCGGCCCCGGGAACGGCTGACGCATAACCAGCTGCTCGGACAGACCAAGCTCAAAGCCGAGCTGACGAACCTCGTCCTTGAACAGCATGCGCAGCGGCTCGATGATCTCCTTGAAGTCCACAAAATCCGGCAGACCGCCTACGTTGTGGTGGCTCTTGATGACAGCGGCATCGTCCTTGCCGGACTCGATCACGTCCGGATAAATGGTGCCCTGTGCCAGATAGTCGATCTTGCCGACCTGCTCACCAATCTGCTTGCCCATCTTCTCAAACGTACGGATGAACTGTGCACCGATGGCCTTGCGCTTGTCCTCCGGATCGGTCAGACCCTTGAGAGCGCCGAGGAATGCGTCCTCCTCGTTCATGCGGATCAGGTTGATGTCCCACTTGGAGAATGCAGCCTCAACCTCATCACCTTCGTTCTTGCGCATCAGACCGTGGTCTACGAATACGCAGGTCAGCTGATTGCCTACTGCCTCAGCCAGCAGGGCCGCTGCAACCGAGGAGTCAACGCCGCCGGACAGTGCCAGCAGAACCTTGCCGTCACCGACCTTCTCGCGGATGGCCTTGATGGAGCTGTTCTTGTAGTCGCCCATGGTCCAGTCGCCCTTTGCATGGCAGACCTCGTACAGGAAGTTCTTCAGCATGAGCGAACCGTTCTCGGTGTGGTTTACCTCCGGATGATACTGTACGCCGTAGAAGCCGCGCTTCTCGTCAGCGATGGCAGCGGTCGGGCACATATCGGTGTGAGCGACCAGCTCGAAGCCCTCCGGCACCTTTGCCATGTAGTCGCCGTGGCTCATCCAGGAAATTCCCTGCTCCGGCAGACCCTTGAACAGCTTGCAGTCCGTGTTGTAGAAGGTCTCGGTCTTGCCGTACTCGCGCGCAGTGTCCTCCTGTGCTGCGGTTACCTCGCCGCCGAGGGTGTGCGCCATAAGCTGACAGCCGTAGCAGATGCCCAGAACCGGTACGCCCAGCTCGAACAGAGCCGGATCACACTTCGGGGACTTTTCCTCGTAAACGCTGTTCGGACCGCCGGTAAAGATGATGCCGATCGGATTGAGCGCCTTGATCTCCTCAATCGAGGTCTTATAGGGCTTGACCTCACAGTAAACATTATGTTCGCGGACGCGTCGTGCAATCAGCTGATTGTACTGACCGCCGAAGTCGAGCACCAGAACAAGCTGATGATTTTCCATCGCCAATCTCCTTTCTGTTTTCCCAATGTATATATAATAGAATTATGCCACATTTCTGCGTTTTCGGCAAGGGCTTTTGCGGAATTTTCCGTTTCCCGACAGGAAGAAAACATACACGAACCGGAATTCTGCCGATCCGGTATAAAATTTAACAGCCGCGTGCATACTTTCCGATAGAAGAAACGACCGGAAAGGGTGAAGGATTTTGAAAAACAGGCAGATTCGCATCATTGCGGTGCTGCTCGCAACCGTGCTCGCCTATGCGGGACTGATCGGCGCTGCCGCCGTAACCGCGCAGGCGGCGGACAATGCACCGGTGGTGCAGCCGGTCACGGCGCAGACCTGCGTGGATATCGCCGTGGAGGCTGAACTGTCCGCGGCCGACGCAGATAACGACGTAGTGCTCTATCAGCTTACCGAAAAGCCGCGGCTGGGCACAGCGAAGATCGAGGGCAGTACCTTATATTACACACCGGGCCGCAAAGCCGGACGCGACAGCTTCCACTATACCGCCGTGGATGCCGAGGGAAACACAGCGCAGCCTGCCGCTATCACGATTGAGATTAAAAAGAATAAGACCGGACTCACCTACTCGGACATGGACGGTGATCCGGCGCATTACGCGGCGATCTATCTATCGCAAAAGGGTGTAATGACCGGAGAAACCATCGGCAGCTGTGCGTTTTTCCATCCCAACCGACCGGTAACACGCAGTGAGTTCATCGCCATGACAGCCGCCGCGGCAGACCTGTCCGTTGAACCGACAGACCAGACCGACTTTGCGGATGACAGCGGACTTTCCGCGTGGGCCAAGCCGTATATCAGCGCCGCAGCCGCAAACGGACTGGTCAGCGGCTACGCGACCGTCTCCGGCGTGAGTGAGATTCGCGGCGAGAAAACCATCACAACAGCCGAGGCAGGCGTGGTGCTCGACCACCTGCTTGACGGCACGCTGAGCGGTGTGCAGTACGCTTGGTCGATGTCCGACCATTCTCCGCAGGATTGGGCACAGCCGGCAATCGCTCGGCTGGAACGCGCCTCCGTACTCACCGCTGCACAGGCACAGAACCCAGAACACCCGCTCGACCGCCGAACGGCGTGCGAAATGCTGTACCGCGCACTGATTTTGCTGGATTCTTGACGAAAATCAGCAGCAGTGTTACAATAGTGCAGGGAGAAGCTCGGACTTCTCCCTGCTTTTTTCTGATTTTGAAAGGACTGTATTCGTTTGCAGCAAATTGATTTTTCTCAGGGCAGCATCCGCCGCAGGATACTTGCGGTGGCCACACCGATGCTCATCGCGCAGTTGCTCAACCTGCTGTATAATATTGTAGACCGCATTTATATCGGCAAAATCCCCGGCGAGGGCACGCTTGCGCTGGCAAGTATCGGCTTGTGCTTTCCCTTTGTGACGCTCATTACCGCGTTTGCCAATCTGTTCGGACTGGGCGGTGCTCCGCTGTGCGCGATGGCGCGCGGCAAAGGCAACCGGGAAGGCGCACAAGGCATCATGGTCAACGCCGGCTTTATGCTGCTGCTGAGCGGTGCCGTGCTGACCGTGCTCGGCATCGCGTTTCATCGCCCGCTGCTCTACCTGTTCGGCGCCAGTGAGGTGACGTACCCGTATGCGTCCTCGTACATCGTGATTTACTTGATCGGTACGCTGTGCGTCATGCTGTCGCTCGGTCTCAATCCGTACATCAACTGTCAGGGCTTTGCCCGAACCGGCATGCTCACCGTGGCGCTCGGCGCGGCAGCCAACATCGTGCTCGACCCGATTTTTATCTTCGCACTGCACCTCGGCGTGCGCGGCGCTGCTATCGCGACCGTGCTGTCGCAGCTTCTGTCTGCTGCATGGGTTGTCAAGTTTTTAACCGGCAAAAAAGCCGAGCTAAAGCTGGATTTCCGCGGTTTCCGGCCGGACTGTCAGTGTATTCAGCGCATTACCGTGCTCGGCATCGCCAGCTTCGTCATGTCGTTTACGGATACGCTCGTGCAGGTGGCGTGCAATGCTACTCTACGCAATTTCGGCGGCGACCTTTACATCAGCGTCATGACTGTACTTAACTCCGTGCGCCAGATCGCACAAACGCCGGTGCTCGCCATCGCGGACGGTGCATCTACCGCCATCAGCTACAACTATGGCGCGAGGCTGTACAGGCGCACCCGGGACGCCATCCGGTTTATGACACAGATTGCTATCGGATATACCATGCTTGTCTGGATACTGGTCTCTCTTTTCCCTGCCCTGTTTATCCGCATTTTCAATCAGGACGCGGAACTGGTCGCGGCGGCTGTTCCGGCGCTGCACATTTACTTTTTCGGCTTTGTAATGATGGCGTTCCAGTATTCCGGTCAGAGCACGTTCCGCGCACTGGGTCGGGCGAAATACGCGGTGTTCTTTTCGCTTTTGCGCAAGGCGTTCATTGTTGTACCCCTGACTTTGCTGCTGCCGTACTGCTGGAATCTCGGTGTGAGCGGCGTATTTGCGGCAGAGCCGGTGTCCAACTGCATCGGCGGTCTGGCGTGCTACTTTACCATGCGGCATGTGGTGATGCCGGAGCTTAAAATGGAGAATTGAAGATGGATGATGGAGAATGAACTTCAAATTGAATCTCATGCTCATTCCATTTACCGTCCCTCGGACGGCATTCAATTATCTCTCTTCGTGCGACACCATAATTCTCAATTTTCCATTCCGACTCGCTAAGAGCCGCCTGCGGCGGTTGTTCGCTGGACGCCCACTGCGGTGGGTGTCTCCATTCTCAATTATTATATAGGTACACTCGAAAAAGGAGTCGGACAAATCCGGCTCCCTTTTCGGCATTACGAGGGGAAATCAGCAGCACTTTCGCTGAAAGGACTTGCAGTCGGTAGAGTAGTAGATTCTGCGCAAAAGTCTACAAGATACTCCTCTCGTGATTATTCGATTGTCGGTAAGAATTTGTACTTAATTTTTACGGTTTGGCCATAGTTTCCGCCATCAAAGGTGCGGTGACGTCTGCCTTCAGGAAGAGTGTAATGAGATACTTCTATACGTTCGATAAACGCCTCTAATGCATCCCTCGTTAATTCTTGAATCGGTTCGTCATATGGCAAGTCGTTCAAAAAATTATCAAAGGCATCGTCACCCAGCTCTTCACACATATTTTCTCGCAATGATGCGATTCGTTTTTCGCGGGACTCAATTTCTTTATTATATTTCTCTAACAACGATTCAAAAGTTTTTTTGTTTATCAGCCCAGATATATTATTCTCGATTAACGTCGAGATAGCTTGAGTCGTTTTCGAATTCTGCTGTTCCAAATCGGCAATTTGCTTTTCAATATCTGCATTAGGGCTTGTGGCATTGAACCTCTTCTTGATAATATCTACCAGAGATTTTCTTTCTTCAAAACTCATCGACAGATAATAATTCAACCGTGTTTTTACGATATCACACAGGTCATCATAACGAATGGAGTGGCTCAAGCAGGCTTTATTTCCGTACCGGCAATTTGTTCCACAACGCAACCCTCTAACAGGCTGATTGTTATGCTCGGTTGTATTTCTCGCCATACCCATGCGAGCTCCGCATGTGTCACAAAAAACAAACCCAGAAAAGATGTTCTTAAAGAACCCATCAGCCCTTGATTGGTTTTTTGTCTTTTGACAACGGTCGAATAATTCTTGTGAGACTAAAGGCTCGTGGGTGTTTAAGGTTTTATGCCATTCTTCCCTCTTTTTTCGTTTGCTTTTCTTTTTCTTGAAATTCACTCTTTTTGTCTTGCCTAAAACAGTGTGCCCTAAATAAACCTCGTTACGCAACATAACGTATATTGTAGAACGAGTCCATTTCTGTGCATCTTCCGGCTTCTCAAAACTGACACACCTGTCCGACCTTGTCAGGCCGGGGTTTTCCCAATTCTTTAATTCCAATGGAGTGGGAATCCCCTCGGCATCTAACGTTCTAATGATATCTATCATTCTTTCGCCAGAAGCATACATTGAGAAAATCTTCTTGACCACCCAGTCGCACCTTGGGTCAGGAATCAAGTGCATATTGTCGTTGGGGTCTTTAATATAACCATAAGGGGCGCGGGTGCAATACTCTCCGCGATCTCTCTTAACTCGAATCGCATTGGTTACTTTTCGGGATGTATCTCTCGAGCTCATCTCATTGAAAAGGTTCTTAAAAGGAACAATTATATCGTATTCTTTAAGCGTGTCTACTCCATCGTCTACGGCGACATATCTTACACCAAGCTGCGGGAAAGTTTCTTCGATGAACTTGTCTGCTTCGATATGGTCTCGAGAGAGTCTCGACAAGTCCTTGGTTATAAACATGTTGAACTGGCCGCTCTCCAATGCGTTCATCGCCAGAATGAATCCTTGTCTGTCTGTATTCAGACCAGAACAGCCATCATCAATAAATTCGTGGGCTAAAAAGATATTATTCCTCTGGCAGTATTCTCGGATAATACTTCTCTGATTTTCAATGCTTTCGCTTTCACCTAAGCGAGCATCTTCTTTTGATAATCGTAGATATGCTATAGCAATATATTGCTGAAGCATATTCAAAGTCTCGTTCACTTTTTTGCCTCCTTATCAAAAAAGAACGAAACTATATATACAGATTGAGTATATCACAATTTCGTTCTTTTCACAAACTCTTTATTAGTTCTTCATCATTGAATTGTACTCATCGCCATGATACTGTAATTCTTTGCAATAGTAATCTGTTACTATATCAATAAGCGGGATGTTACCGAAGGATTCCTCGACGAGAAATCCTTTAACTGTGACCTTATTTACCTGTTCTTCCGGCATTTTATCATCTCCTATAAACATTTTCTCCTTTTCTTTGGTTTGTTATACTTTCGAGCATGGTGTTAATTACCTATTCACACCTATTGCTTTTATCGAACATTTGTTCTATAATGGATTTGAGGTGATACTATGTACGACCCCATCAGCGGTAACGCCGCGTATGCAAAGTATTCTCCGGTTACTCTGCCGCCGATTGAGCAGCGTGCAGGTTTTGCCGAAGTCAGTGTGAAACTCAATCCGCACACATCGCAACCAGAACTGATAATTTATCTCAACAAAGGCTATCGTGTACGTCTTGTCACTGGCTGCATGTTCAATAAAGACCTTCGTGCCACCGAGTACGGGGTCAAAATTGGCAACCATCGGACGAAGGTTTGGAAAACGCCCGAGGGCGTGTGGTATATCCATCCCAATAGGTGAGGCACCCTTTTCGGGTGCCTTTTTTTACGGATACAGCGAACCTTGACGAATTTTAGAAAACGCGGTATGATTGGTATTGCACCACCAGAATCACCCGCAATTCGGCGGGTTTTCGCAGTCCCACAACGACTGCGTCGCCTTCTGTAAAAGGAGGTTAATATGAGAGATTTCCAATCTAAGGTTCGCTGTTCCGCTGCTACGGTAGCGTATGGAGTGCTTGCGGCCGCCCTTTGGGACGCGCTGAAATTCTTCATCGAACAGCTTATCTGAAGTCTCTTCGGTGCTTGTAGCGGCAAAGCCGCTCCTTTTTTTTCTTCTTGAGTCGCTGTTCTTTGTCGTTTGCGATCTTCAAGACAGCCGCGAGCACGTTGTTGTAATTGTTAATGAGCCGTACCGGCTCTTTTTATTTGACTATTCGCTATCCACGCGGTATAATGCCGTTGGCGGCCTTTAGTGATTCGGATCAATTTGATATTCTCCTTTTTCGAAAGGAGGAAACTCATGTCACTGCAACTAATGGTAGTTCAGTTCATAATCGGCATCGCTTCGGCGGGCGCATGGTTCTGGATTGAGCGAAAGTTCTTTGGCAACAAGTAACTGGCTGCCATATTTGAGGAACGTCGAGTAACCGGCTCGGCGTTCTTTTTTTACGCTCCAGTGGAGCCGAGGCCACCGGTTCTCTTCCCTCTCGGCTCGTCATCAACCGTGACGCCGTAAGGAACGAACACGCCCTGCATGAATCGGTCGCCCGCTCGCAGATGCATTGTCTTGCCTTCGCGGCTGTCGTTCGTAATCTTTGCCATGATGTGACCTTCGTTTTCGGCGTAATAGTAATCACTATCAATAACGCCTGTGCCATTGTCAAGCTGCATACGGTACTTGAAGCCCATACTGGAGCGCGGGAAAATCAGCAGCACCCAGCCTTCTTCAATCTGGCAGCGCATGCCGGTCGGGATCAGTGCCGACTCGCCCGGTTCAAGGATGATGTCATACGGCACGCGGAAGTCGTAGCCTGCACTGCCTTCGGTCGCACGATCAGGGAAAACGAGGTCGCGCCACATATCTTCGATGCAGCCCTCTGAGATGAGCGGGTTGCATTTTTTTACGTCTGCCGTGAACTGTGGAAAGCTCACGGTGTCAAATTCTGCTGCGGTTAAATACAATGTTTGTCCTCCATGTCGTGTTTTACTCGCATTTCAACTTCCTGCTGTTTACCCTTGTTGAATGCGGTCTTGTAGTCGTTTGTAAGATAGCCGGTTACTCGACGCAGGCGTTTGATGTCCTTGCTGCCGCACTGCGGACAGGTGTCGTTGATTTCGTCGCAATAGCCGCAGTTCATACACTGGTCGTTTGGAACATTCACCGCGAAGTACGGGATGTCCATATCCATCGCGTAATTAACGACGGTCTCGAGAGCCGAAATGTTGTTCTTACAAGTAGATTCCAGTTCTACATAAGTGATACAGCCTGCGGAAGAATATCCGGTCAGCTGCGACTCGATGCCAATCTTGTCGAAAACGGAAATCTTCTTCCATACCGGGACATGAATAGAGTTAGTGAAAAACTCTTTGTCCGAGACATTTGGGATTTCTCCGTATCTCTTCTGAAATTTCTGCATAGATGTGTAACACAGATTTTCAGATGGCGAATAGTACACGCCAAAATTCAGGTGATACTCCTTCTTGAACTCGTCGCATCTGTCTTTGAACAGCTGTTCAATTCGCTTGGCAAGCTCCATGCCGGCGGCCGTGGTGTGATCGCAACCAATCAGAATCTGCAGGGTTTCAGCCAATCCGATCTGACCGACAGCGAGCGTTCCGTGTTTTAGAGCAGATCGAATTCCCTCTTCCGGCACATAACCTGCCATCACATTGTTCTCATACATGAATTTAGCTGCTTCTGGAGACTGGGAACAAATCCAGTCAAATCGCTCCAAAAGCATATCCTTCGCCTCGTGAATCTTCTGGTCGAGCAAGCCGATAAATCTGTCAACGAGATGAGATTCATCTTCGCCGACCGCCTCAGCCCCATACTGCTGAATCATATCGGTCTTAACTTCCATCGCCAAAGTAGGCATGATGATAGTTACCGGACAAATGTTGCCGCGACCGTCCTTCAACTGACCGAATCCGTTAATGTCCCAGCCATTTGCCGTCCTGCACCCCATAGTGCTAAAGTACGTTCTGGGATCATTGATGTCGTAGCCTGCATTCCCTGACCAATCTACATTGGCGTAGTTCGGATACAGTCTCTGGCTGGTTGATCTGAGGGCAAGCTGGAAGAGGTCGTAGTTGGGATCGCCTTCCTTGCGATTCACGCCCTTCATACACTGGAAAATGCCGCATGGGAAAATACTGGTGCGATGCAATTTGCCAATGCCCTTGATAGACACATCGAGAAGAGCCTTCGTAACCATCCGGCCTTCTGGCAACGTGCAAGTGCCGTAGTTGATAGAAGTGAACGGAAGCTGATTGCCGGAGCGTGACTGCAGGGTGTTCAAGTTGTGATACATCCCTTCTACAGCCTGATAACATTCCTTAGTAGTCATATCGATAGCGTATTCATACGCATCGTCGGCTACTTTATAGATGTCTGCATCGATTGAAAGCTCTGGGTCAAATGAAGTATCGTCTGGGAACGGTTCTCCCTGAACGTAATGCAAGCCGTTCTTAAAATGCTTCCAGAACGACTTCCGCACATAAGGAACCATTGTCCAGTCAAGATGTGTCGCGCTCACACCGCCGAACTGCTGCAAGGACTGGAGCTGGAAGATTACCGCCACGAGCTGGAATGCAGTATTTACGCTCTGCGCTGGGCGGACATCCGTCTGGCGGGTATTGAAGCCGTTTTTCAACAGGTCGTCGAATGGAATCGAGAGGCAGTTATGTGATCCAACCGCATAACTGTTCAAGTCATGAATGTAGATCTCGTTGTTCTCGTGATTACGTCGAGACAGCGGCGAAACAAGATATTCCAACGCATACTGCTTTGTTACGATGTCACTCGCCTCACCAACACGACCTCCGAAACTCATCTCGTCTACATTGGCGTTCTGGTTCTTGACATCTTTGGCCTGCAGCTTCTCTGCTACGGCGTGCATCAGCTCCTTATACTGACTTCGAGCCATCTTGTGAAGCTGTCGGTACTCGATATACGCTTTGGCGATATCCTTATACTTAGTGGCCATCAGCTTCTTCTCTACTGTGTCCTGAATTTCTTCTACAGAAAGGTTCTTACTGGTTGCTTCAACCTCGTCTGCGATTTTTTCAGCCACCGGGTGTGCAACGTCCGTAGAGTAATCATTATCTACGAACGCCTTCACCACTGCCTTAACAATTTTGTCCTTATCAAATGGCACTTCTCTGCCATCACGTTTGATGACTGTCATTCCTCGTCCCCCTTACTTAACTTCCTCGCGGCGCTTGTCAAAATAGCCGCCCTTTACCTTTTCGATAAAATCGCTGGCCTGCTGTTCCAGATCCTGCATCGTACCGTTGTTGACAATCGTATAATCGTAATCGAACTGGTCAACATCACGGTCGGCGTGGTTGCTCTGGATTGGCTCGTAACCCGGCCGCTTAATCAGCAGCGTCAGAGCGCCAAAACGTTCCTTGGCTCGCTGAATCTCCTCCGGTTCACGGATGTGCATGAACAGCATGACGTTGTCGTGATCCTTCACCCGATTGAATTCCTTGGTCAGATACTCAAGCGGCGCGTCGGAATACTGCGTCGACAGGTCTTTCAGGTCAGACAAGAACTTTCTGGACTTGTCGTCCTTCTCACCGTTCCAGCCAAGCCGTCGAGCGACTTCCTTGATGATATCTACAGAGCTGATCTGTGCGATCAGCATATCATAGAAATAAGCCCGGTCTCGGCACAAAGAACAGAATGTGTCCTTTCCGCTTCTCGCGGGCCCATTTACAATAATGATATGTGCCAACTTATTCTCCCTTCTGGCGGGTCTTCGGATGCCCGCATGTCATGACACCCTCGGGGCAAGAGCCGGAAACACACGGTGCACCGGCGTTTTCAAAGATAGTCGGCGCAACCTTCTGGCATAAAACTAACATTTGCTCCGCCAACTCTCTAATCTCGTCCTGTGCGCGATTACAGCACCGTAGAGCGGAGAAACTGAGCAATTCGCGTGCATTCATGGTTACAGAGAACGACGTTCCTGCGGCATTGGGGAGCACGCAGCGGGCATTCTCGTTAGCGTATTTTTCAGCCGCCGAGCGATCCTTCTTGTACTGTTTATACAGCGCTTCATCCTCGTTCTTCTTCCGCTCCATAATGGCGTCAAGCTGCAGATAGAAGAACTGACCGTTGTTGCGGAACTCAATGTCAAAGTCGCCGATTGCGTACTGTGCGTACTTCTCACGGAGCTTTTCGCTCATGAGCGTTGCGTGAATGTCGCTGTAGGTCGCCCTGATCGTCTCCATGCAGTTCTCGAACATCAGTTTGGCGGCTAGATTATTCTTTACAGCCTCCGGTATCACGAACTCCGGCTTTGCCATATTGACATAGCGCTGGCTCTGCACTGAGAAGGATGCGATACGATGGCGCGTAATCTGTGCAAGCAGAGAGCGGGATACCCCGTCGATACCGAACGTAAAAGACGCATGCTCCAGAACAGAAGTATGGCCGGAGCGCTTAATCTGTCGGATGAACTTTGCCGCCTGTTCCGGAGTAATGTCCTCCAGAATATCCGCAGCCGTGCCGGAAGAGTAACAACCCTTGCCGGCCGCCGCGACAACAAGTTCCGGCATTGGTGTCCAAGCGAGTAATTTTACGTTCACGCGGTCACCTTCTTCTTGCGCGGTGCGGTAATCTTGAGCCAGCTCTTTGGGAACGTGTAGTTCTTAGAACCGTTGCACTCAACGCTTAACTGAACTTCATCAGGATGATCGGCGCAGAGCTTGTCCATCTTCTTCTGGAGCGCAGGGTCATAGGTGAACACATGTGCTGTGTCGTCCTGCTGGTTGTAGTCTACGATGGTTTCCATCGCGGTCTTTGACATTTCTTCCATTCTCATCACTCCTTGTGCTTATCAGGGTTGCTAAGTTTCGTGGAACACAGACGGCTAATCTTAGCCAAGGCCGTCTGATAATCCACGAGGCGCTTATTAGGCTTTTTCGCTAAAGTAGAAATCTCTTGGTTGATAGCGCCGGTCACGGCACTGACACCCGTATATAATCCTCTGCGGAACTGAAGTTCCAACTGAGCCTTAAACTCCTCGCTAATTTGCTCGGCGGGCGATTTTTCTTTCTCTGGCGGCATTTTAACTACGTCACTCATTTACTTCACCTCAAAACAGGTCGTCGATTTCGTGGATGCCATTGTACGAGATGGCACATTCTTCACAGCAAAACAGGTTGCTGTCTTTATCTTTCCAGAGCTCCCAATCCGGAGATAACTCGTTACCGCAGTTTTCACAGCGGCCGATAATCTCCGGAACATAATCGGGATCTCGTGGATTCTTAGGGTTCGGGAATTTAGGAATCATACAGCGTACTTTGAGTCCTCCGGCGTTTCCGCGTAGAACGGGTTCTGCGTAATCGGCGGATAATAACTTCCGTAATGGTTGTCGTCTGTCTCATCCGTGGTGGTCGTCGTTCGAGAGACAACCTTCCCGTCCTTGTCCAATTCTTCGATGATTTCTACCGTGTGTCTCTTAATCATGTCTCCTCCTTAGCCGACCAGATGATACTGGTCAAGATACCAATAGCCGGATTTGTTCTTCGTGCATCGGTCAACGTAAATGATGCTGCCTTTTTTGATTGGATTCTGGTCGTACTGCCGCGAACGAAGCGTCAATCGAATGCGCTTACCAGAACCAAGTGACTGTGTAAAGCAAGCATAACCCCACGGTTTTCCGGTGTCTTTGCTCAAAAGTGGCCGGAAATCCGACACGAGAACAAGTCTGCGGTCTTCTTCCTTGCCTGTCCGGATGTCCACATACCCGAGAATTTCCTGCTGGTTCTCAATCTTCACGCGGAACGGAAGGTCTTCGATACCTGCCGCTAGTACGCGGTCTTCACATTCGCGGAGCGCCTGAGCGACGATTCGCTTCAGTTCCTCAGCAATTTCCTGTTCGACAGCGATAAGCTGTTCTTCCAGTTCCGGTGTTGGGTTCTTTTTAAGAGCGGCCGCGAGCTGCTTTTTTTCGTCTTTTAAGGCACTCATCTGCAGGCTCGTGAACGTATATCTTGTCGCTGGCTGGCCGTCCTTTTTGAGTCCATCGGCGTACTTCGGTACAATATCAGCCAAAAAGCTGTTATCAACACGCTCTCGCGGCATGGATGCTTTTGTGCCGTACCCAAACTCCTCGCACAGAGCGATGATGTTTAGAACCTCGCGGTCGTTGCCGTAGCTTGAGAAGTAACTGATTTGAGCCAATGGTTCAGTCGTAGACTTCATAATGCTCTTTGGTCGGAGAGCCATAAGAACGTCGGAAAGGTACTTCGGCGGCTCCTGTCCGATCTCATAAAGAGCAACGGCGGCGGCTTTATTGAATCCCTTGATAGAGGTCAGCGCATTGCTGATTGCGTTGTTCTCTTCGTCGGCGGTTACCTTTCGGTTATCCTGACCGAATTTGAACGGCGGGAACTTGATATTGAAGTAGCTTTCGGCTTCATCCTTGGCGGCGGCGAGTTTGTCCTTGTCGCCCTTCTCGTCCATGATACGCATGAAGGTTTCATAGAACGCGAGAGGATGATGCTGTTTGAGCCATGCACCGTAAAGGGAGTCCAAAGAAACGCAATAGGAGTGGCTGTTCGATGTCACAATGCCGGTATCAGTTACAAAGTTGTGATACGGCGAAAGCATCTCAACATCGTACACGCGCTCAACGCATTTAGGTTCAATACTTACGATCTTAGATCTAAGCGTAGGAATCCCTTTTTCGTAGCGGCCAGTTCGTCCATGTGCGTAGTGGATTTTCTTATGACAACTAACACAACACCAGAGGAAATTATCTTCTGTGTTATGTGTGCGATCAAAATCCTTATGATGAAGTTCAAACCGGCAGTCCTCCGTGTAGGACTTTCCGCAAATCTCACACGCACATCCTTCTCTCTTTCGTTCCTCTCGCACTCGGTTATACACAACACTGGGTCCATCCGGGTGGGTTTGGAATCCCATCTGTCCCGGTTTGGGGATATTCGACTCGTAGTTTCCATTAGTAAATGTGTACTTATGTGTGTTCTTTTCATACGCTCCTAACACATAAAGTTCATCGCCTACGACGAGTTCTTTAAGTTGCAACTCTCCCCGAATTGTTGGGAATTTATGATTGTCTGTGCAGTCGATGTAAGATCCGTTCTCAAGGGTGACTCGATATGTCTGACGCTCGCCTGCGTATGAAATATCCACGATGTTATTCTCATGGATTTTCCCGTCTTCAAACATTGATAACCCACAGCCATACGTTCGCATATATTTGCTACGCAGCGGTAAGTGGTTTGTTTGTTTGGCGTAATCTAAATCGTTTTTTATCAAGAACATCTCTTCGATTGTAGGCTTAAAGGTGTGCGATCCTCCGCCTCCACGCCTAATCTTCGTATCGCCCGACACACATGCATTGAAGCTATACGAGGCTGAATCCTCGATAATCTTCCAGACCATATCGGTCTTTTCAAGAGCCGTCTTTTCGTCCAAATGCTCCTGCTCGATCAGCTTCTTAGAGAAACCGTTGATAAATCGTTCGCGATACGCAAGGACTTTTTCCTTGCGCTTCTTGGCTATATTCTTAACCGCTGCGTAGCATTCCTTCATCGGAAAACCAGCGAAGTTCAGCGCCGCCATCTGCTGTTCCTGATACAAGCAGAATGACTGCGGCAGCTCATCGGTACGGAGAAGCTCATCGAACGGTTTAACGTCATACGAGAAATTCTGCCTGCTCTCGAAGGTCTTGTACATCGACTTGAAACCCGGGCGAATCGCGGCGATGAACGCGCAAAGCTCGGAGATATTGGTCGGCGCGTAGACTCCGACACGGCTGGCGGTTCCCGGCTGCTCGACCTGATTGATGCCAAGCGTACAGCCTTTACGATAGATACCCCACACCGGGTCATCTGGTGGACACATATCGAGAAGCTCGTTCACAGTAGGAACTTTTAATCCTGCGCGGTGATAACCTCGGTTAATAAGGTCAACCACGGCAACACGGAGCAAGTCATTCTTCAGGAAGTGATTCTTTTCCGCCCAGTGGCCATCCATCGCACAGCAAATCTTGTCTTTGATCTTCACAAGACCAATCTTTCGGCGGATGCTGCCCTGATACAACAGGAACGCGCACGGTGCCGGTGACCAGCTCGTGATGATCCCCTGATACTCGGTCGAACGGAGGTAAACGTCATGGAATCGCTTGTCGATGTAGTCCATGATGTCGATGGTGTCCTTCTCTTCCTCATCAACGGTATGGAGCTTGTTCTCATATCGTTTAATCTGGGCAGACACTTCATTCGCCGTAGCAAAGTCAATATTCTGCGACTTCGCAAACATCTTCCACGCAGCTGATGCTTTTTGCGTGCCGTAAGCAAGCATCTGAACTGCATGGTCACGGCCGCAGACCTGAGCCTGACCTTCCGCAAAGATATCCTGCTCGGCTACGTTCTGGTCGAGGTCGGGGATGCTCTGCGTTTCGAGGATACGTTCTGCAGTCATAAAGCGTTCGGGATACATCTTTACTTTGGCTGCGATTCGGTCAACCTCGGTAAAGCCGAGCAGCTTGTTTGTAAAGAATCCGACACAACTGCCACGACCAGTAGTGGTCAAATGGCCGCCAAGCTCTTTTCCTCGCTTCATGATATAATAGTCATCAATGAAGTAGTCGCTCATTCTGCACTGCTTAACAGTATCGGTTTCTTCCTTAATAGCCTGCTCATACACCGGATACAGACTCGGGTCAACCTCTGGTTTATACGCTTCCCAGCCCTGCTGAACAAGCCGCATATACTCAGCATCTTTCTGCTCCTGTGTCCATTCCGGATGAAGGGAAAACAGTTTGGTGCTGTCGTCAAAGATATCGCACTCGTACTCCTCTACTTCGAGAAAACAGTTTGTCCGGTCGATTGCCTCCGTGATCTCAGCTTCTGTCAAGACACCCTGATCACGGAACCTCTGGACAGCGGTGTCGCCATCCGGGTAATCCATGAACCACTCTTCCTCATCGTCGTAAGCCTTGCGCTCTTCCTTGGAAAGGAGAAAGTCGGAACGAAGCTCTGCGCCGTTCGCTTCGATGTAGTGGCTGTCGCAACCCATAATAATCGGTGCGGGAATCTCTTTTCGCAGATTCAGAATGTAACGGTTCAGCTCTTTTTGCCGCTCAGAAGGGTGGTACTGCACCTCAAACATGAAGTTCTCGCCGTGTTTGTCGTGCAGCTTCTTCCAAAGAGCTTTAAGCCGCTCTTCTTCTTCGCCGAGATACTTCCATCCGGCAACACAGGCGGTTGTAATCCAAACGTCGCCCGCCGGAAGCAGGTCGAGAAGTTCTTCATCCAGTCGCGGCTGGTAGTAGAAACCATCTTCGTTCGCCTGACTGAGAACCTCGTTAATCCATTCGCGGCCGTTTTCGTTCTTCGCGCCAATCCAAATGTGGCAGTTGGAGCGGTCTTCTTCGTGACGATCCCAGACCCAGTAAGCCTCAGCTGCGAACAGGAACTTCAGACCGTACTGCTTTGCGAGGTCGTGGCATTCGATATATCTCCCCTGCCAACCATGCTCACAGCTGGACAGAATGGAATGTCCGAGCTCGACGGCACGCTTGGCGTAATCCTCGTATGTCACGACCGAGTCACTGACACGAGGGTTGCTGTAGGTTGTGTGTTTGTGGTAGTTCTGAAAAACTATGATAGCCGCTCCCTTCTTCGATACAATTCATTCCAAACTTCCGCTCCATTATCTACGGGAGCCATCTTTTCGTCCAACAGGTTGTCACGGTTACGAACCCAATCCACCCTACAAAAGCGTTCCAGCTTTTTGATTTCTCCATCCTGCCGCGGGTCAACCTCCTCGTCGAATGCGATGACAATACGGACGCCCAGTTGCAGGAGAATCTTGGTCTGGTAAGGGTTAAGGTGCGAGGTCAGCACAGCGCAGCAGTTATCGAAACCGTAGCCCGCCGCCTTGAGAACGGACTTCGCGCCCTCAAACAGAATGACCTCTTTCTTCCGGAGGATTGCTTCGCGGTTTTCGTAAAGCCCGAACAGTGTATCGAGCACGCCGAGCTTTACGAGATAGGTGTACTTGCGGAGCTTTTTCTCCTTGAAATCAGGGTCAAGTGTGCGGCCGCAGATGCTGAAAATCTGGCCGTCGGGCAGTCGAATCGGGTGAACGATGCGATTTGACAGCGCATCATAGCGGTAGCCGAATCGCTTCATCTGGTCGAGAGGGATACCCTCATCGAGCCAAGATTGGAACTTCTCCGGTCTCCACTCATACTGCTCCATCACATTTTCCCCTAGGATTTTGTGTGGTTCACACACATTTTTCTGTTCTTTTCGTGGCGCGTACTTCTTGAGAGCCTGTACAGCCGCCAGATGAGTGGACGGTAGTGATACACCCTCTGTGATTCCGGCGTAGGCTTTGAGTCGCTTGACCGCTTCTCGCAGAGAAACGTGATTGTACAGCACCTCGAAATCGGCAACATCGCCGCGAGCTCCGCAACCGAAGCAGTAATACAACCCTTTAGAGCGCGTAATCGTGAAGGATGGTGTATTCTCGTCATGAAAGGGGCACAACGCGACGTATTCATTCTCGCTGCGCCGCTCTATCTCGAGGTACTGGGAGATGTAGTCCACGATATCAATTTGTTCTACCACATCTCTGATTTCCATGGTTACTCCTTACCTTTAATATGGGGCGTTTGGGTCGTGCTGTTTGGCAGCCTGTTTGTAGGAAACAAGGTTGCCGTTGAACTGCAGGTCGATATACTCATTGGAGGACATCTGTTCGCCGTTACGGTTTAGAACGACTTTGAGTTTTTTATTTCCACATTCAATGCCATCTTGGCTGATCTCCTGCGGGGTTTTGTTCTCGATGGTGAGAATCGTTGAAGCGTTTCGACCAATCTTTGCGCTGTCGGCTATTTTGCCGGTTGAAGTTGTCTGCGCGGCTCCGAGACCAATCAGTCCCATGTCACCGCAAAGAACATTCTTAACCATATCGACCAGACGCCCGAGTTGCTGATATGTGGCGAATGCGTCATCAGAAGTGGAATCACTTCCGCCGCCCTTAAAGTAATCAATTATCAGAACCTGCGTCCCTTGCGAATGAATTGACTTCTTAACCGCTGCATAAATCCCGTTCGGGTCAAAAATCGGCATATACTTGTGGGTGAACTTTCTGGTTTTGAGCCAGCTTCTCGCCCGCTCAAGACGGTCATTCTCTTCGGCAGTATATTGACCGGAGCAGACGCGGCTGTATTCGATTCCGGTTAGGTTCGACATAAGGCGTTGCGTGAACATTCGAGAGCTCAGCTCGCTGTCCAGATACAGAACGCTGTAGTCTCGCTTCAAAAGGTCGACCGCCTCGTTCAATAAAAACATACTTTTACCTTGCTTAGCATTCGCGCCAACGATCACTAATTCGCCTGCTTCGAGCTGAACGTAGTTGTTCAGCGCCGGGAACTTAAACGGCACACCGGCCATCCCATTATTCTGGCGGTCAACGATTTCCTGCCAGAGTTCGTCAACGACGTCCTTGTAAGCCGGTAGTTCGTTGGTCGAGGAATAATCCATAAGCACGCCATCCAGAATGTTATAGATCTTTTCCTCGATATGGTCTTCGTTCTCGCTGAAGCAAAGGTTCTGGCACTCGGCGAGCTTTTTATAAGCATCGCGCCGGAACGCCTTATCCAACACGTTATTGACTGCGAGCATATACTCAGCAACAGAGCTGCGGGCAACCATACGGCTCATCTCCATCAGCTCGTTCAGTTTGCCGGGAGTGAACTCTTCCGCCCACTTTTTCATGTTTTCCTTGGAGTTTAGAACGTTCATAAGGTTGTAAGGATCAACCTTTTCGACGTTGTTCTTCGCAAGTTCCGTAATCGCATAATAGAGGCAGGCGTTCTCCGGAGCTGTAAAATGGCGGGGCTTTAAGTTTTCCGAATGGAAGCAGAATTCCGGATGAATGAACAATGTTGAAATGACACCGGCTTCGCTTTCAACACTTTTAATGTCGTTTACGTTGTTTACGTTCAAATTTAACCTGCTTTCTTACTCTTTTCCTCTTTCTTCGGTTTCACATAAGCGGAGGACATCGGGCAATGAGAACGCACGGAACAGATTTCAGCGCAGAAGAAGTCAGCCTTCCCGGCTTTTTTCGCGTCCTTGGCAGATTTGAAGTTCTCACGCGCCTTGATGGAATGCTTGTCCAGCCACTCCTCGGTCTCGCAGGCGGTCTTTACAGACTCAATGAAATAATCCTTAGCCGCGATGCAGTCCTCTGCTGTGCAAGGCTCGATGTAATGCTTCTGCCCTCGAAACAGGTCGAGGTCTGTATAAGCCGGCCAGACACCCATCTTCTCATGGACAAGGTAGCCGTAGAACTCAAGCTGCTTGCGGTACTTCTTCTCCTCTGCTTTGCTGGCGAACTTCTTCTTACTCTTATGGTCTACGACAATGTACTCGCCGGTCTTTTTGTTCTTGACCAGCAGGTCGATATAACCGATGACCTTGAAGCCTTCGATCTCCGCCTTCATCTCAAGCTCTACACCGATGACTTCATAGTTCGGTGAGAGCCCCTTAAAATGACGGGCGAACGCGAGACCGTCCTCATAGTAGGATTTCTCAAGGTCTACATAACGGTTAAACGGCCACTTGAGCGTGATCTTGGAATCGTAATCGGTGAGATACAGTTCCAGAAGCTCCTCCGGCTGCAGGATGCCTTTGAACACCAGTTCGAGCCATTCGTGCATCTGGCTGCCGTACTGAGCGAATACGTTTTCGTCCTGTTCAATCCTCGGCTCAGCGAGCCGCTGAAGATAGAAGCCGTAGGGGCATTCGTGCGCTTGCGTCGCAGAAGACCAGCTCCAGACTCTATTCTTCAGCTTTTCGGTGAATTCGCTCACTTAAAACAGTACGTCGTCGGACTCAACCGGATCGCCGGAGTAGCCCTCGTCAATACTCGGCTTCTGGTTGCCGCCGTTGTTCTCGGACTTGCTGCCGCAGAAATTTACCTCGTCGGCATGGAGCGACCAAGCAATGCGGTTGTTGCCGTCCTTGTCCACAAACTTGCGGGACTCCATAGCACCGGAAACAGCGATAGAGCTGCCCTTCTTGAAATACTTGGCCACGAACTCAGCGGTCGCGCCGAAAACGGAAATGTCGAAAAAGTCGGTCGGGCGATTACCTTCCTTGTCACGGTAAGTACGGTCTACAGCAACAGAGAAGTTGCAAACGGAAGTGCCTGCGTTGGTGGACTTGAGCTCCGGGTCGCGAGTCAGGCGGCCAATAATTACGATCTTGTTCAAATTTATATCTCCTTCTTGGTTGTTTTACTTCATCGCCTTAATGGCGGTGGTGATTTCGGTGCAGAGTGCGATGGTCGGGATTTCGGTCGGCGAATCGTTGCCGTTGTTCTTCTCAGCAATCAGCGCGTAAATCTTGGCGCGGTCAACGCCCTTCTTAACGGCTGCCTGCGCGGCGGAAACGACCTTCTTACGAGCGTCGGCCAGACCGGTGCGTTCCTTCTTGACGCCTTCCGGCATATCCTCGCCCTCGTAGATAAATAATCCGAGGCCGTGCTGTGCACAAGCCTTAGCCAGAGCACGCATCTTTGCCTTGTTGGCGTCGGTGGAAGTGACCTGATCTGCTTTCACGGCGTTGTTCTTGAAGTCCATGATGGCATAGGTTTCCTTTGCCTCCTGACCATTGATGGTCACGCCGACTTCAACCCATGCGCTCTTGCCATCGTCAAACCACGGACGCGGCTGCGGCGTGCGCTTGACAGTGCGTGACATAACCGGAACGCCGTCCTTGTACTCCGTGATGGTTTCCTCATACGGGTCGGGCTGACAGGTGTAGACATGATAGGATGCGTCAGGATAACGCTTCTTGACCTCTGCCCACGCGGCCGCCCAGCTGATGTACGACAAACCGTTCTTCTTCTTTACCTTTCCGGTGACATCTGCATCATACAGCGTCTGGAAAATGCTCTTTGTTGCTTCGCTCACTTAGCTTCCTCCTGCTTCTTTTCGCGGCGCTTCTCGTACTTCTTCTGGCGGCGCTTCTTAAAATACTCGAGACGCTTCTTGTGCTTCTTCTGGCGGCGCTCCTTATTCTTTGCGAGACGGTTCTCGCTCTGATACTTGGCGCGAGACTTCTGCTTCGCGCTTGGCTTGTGCTTGGGAATACCCATGTTTGTCACTCCTTAACTGTGATTCTGTATATTTAACCCTTTGCCGGGTGTGTTGTCCTTAGTGCTCCACGGTAATTTCGAGCATGTGGCTGGCTTCCATGTCGGCCAGCTGAAGCATCGGTACGAGCTTGCACTTCTCGGCTGCCGCGCTCATTGCTCGGTCTCCGCCCTTAACGGCGCTGTCAAAACCGTTCATGTGCCATCGGATTGCCAGATACTCATCGGGCGTCAGCTTCATGAACTGCTGAATGATGAAGCACGATTTCTCGCCATGGCCGCCCGGAAATACCTCATCAAACTTGTACGACATGTACTGCTCCCAGCGGCCGTCTGCGTCTTTGCGGAAGGCCGGCTGCTTCTTATACGTTAGGCACTTGCATAAATCATGCATTAAAGCCGCGATCGCCAGTGTTTCGTCTGTGTATTCGAACTTTTCGTACTTCTGATGAAGAGCCACCAGACAATCATAAACATTCAGCGAATGCTCACAGAGGCCGCCTTCATAGTTGCCGTGAAATCTGGTCGAAGACGGAGCAGTAAAGAAATCATTGTTCTCCAGATAGTGAATCAAATCCTCTACACCGTCGCGCTTCACATTGTCACGCAGGATCAGCAGGAACTCTTCCCGATTCTTGGCGAGCTGCTCCGGACTTAAAAACTGTGTTTTGTCCGCCATTACTTCGCCGCCTTTCCATAAGCTCGACTCAGCACTTTTTCTAAGCGCTTTTTCAGGTCTTCGACGCATCTTTTTTCAATTAGGTAATCTCTGAATGCGATCTCTGCATCATTTTTGGTATTTTTAATCTCGGCTCGAATAGATGCCAGCTCGACACCATAAGCAAGGTCGAAATTATCATCCGGACTACAGGATGCAGTACCGATAAAGCCGTCGGGCGTTCTCACTTTTACCTTTGCAGACTGACCAACCGGACGGCTGACGGAATACTCATACCACTGGTCTTCGCCCCACCGTTTCCAGTCAGTCCACTCGCGCTGCTTCTTCGGCTGCTTGCTTGGGTGCCATTTAGTACCGAGTTTCAGCATTGCTTTGAAATCCTCGTAAGAACCCGCAAGACACCAGAGATCATCGAGTTCGGTTTCGGTGTAGTCGCCAATAAGTGCCTCGCTTTTGGCATTCTTCTTATCCTTTTTCGGCTCTTCCATGCCGATAATCTCGAAATGCTCGGAGAACTCCTGTGGAGTTACGCCGTAACCGCAGATACCGACTCCAAAGCCGCTGCCCATGAAGTCGTCTACTTCATATTCACGGCTTCTGGTCAAGACAACGACACTCTCATTTGAGCGTTCTACGGTGTAAATATCGCCAACCTTGTCGCCTTCCTGAAGCGGCTTGGTCATTCTTACTCGTGTTCCTTTTGCTAAATTCATGCTGCTTTCTCCTTGTTTTCATACCGTTTATTCCAAGCATCGACTGCTCGACGCTGTTCTTCTGTCATTGGTTGGTTGTATCTCTGCAGAGCTTGTACGATTTTGTTCCCGCGAACCTCGATGGTGACCAAGCTCTGGTCGGGGCATCCCGCGTATCGCATAAAGAGAATGTGACAACGGCCGTCGATAACTCTGTCGATATACGAGGCTACGCAGTTGTTCTGCTGTACCGCCTCATCCTTGATATCCTGCGGCGTATTCGGGTAAATGAAGACGTACCGGCCAATCTTACATTCCAGAGACGGGTCGCGCCGTTCTTGGAATTTCTGCTCGTCGAACTGTTTCTTCAGACGATTGTAGTTTCGGCACGCAATCCGGTGAGTTGTGAGAAAGTTTCGCGGATATTTGTCAAACTTGGGACTGATTTCGTGCATCATGCGGGCATAATCCAAGATTTCGCCGGGTAGTCTGACCTCATGTTCTATGGCCTCATAGGTCATTAAGTGGTCGATATACTGAAACAACGCCTTGGCAGTGTATCCATGTTCTTCGATCAGTTTTTGAATGCTATATTTCGGGTTCATCCAACTTCCACAATTACATCTCATAATTAGTGGTAGTCTTTTCTTGTCGAACGTTTGATACTCAAATTTGCAAACCGTCTGAAAAGCATCTGGCATCGCTATATAGGCTGCGAGTAAATCATCATCTAAAAACCAACCATACTGCATACAAGCTCGCAAAAGCCATTTAGGCGTTTCACCAATGGATTTACGGTAGGTAGAAGATATGCTCGTGATGCCCGCCGAGAAGAACTGCTCAAATCGGCTCATCTTAGCCGCTCGCTCCAGTAATGTTCCGGGATTCGTAATCCGAATGCGTTGAGAGCCTTCTACAAAGTTCAGGAAGGCTCGGTACTTCTCGTCCTCGAAGCTGTCGATTATGTCGCCGAGCTCAAGTCCGCGGAGCTGCGTCTTGAGATCCTTCACTGGCTTGCCAAGTTTTCCATAGGTGACGCCCGTCGATAGGTCATATTTAACTGTCGAGCCATCATCCAGTTCAAAAATCAGGTATTGTCGTTCTTTCCTTGCATTCATTTCCGATCCTCCGTACTTATTGCCTTTTGCGAAACTCCAGTTTACTTAATCGCCGATTCCGTATTTTTCGGCGTATTTTTCGATGAACTCGATCATTTCCGGTTCTTCCAGGAAGAATGGGTCGCGGCCTTGCGCGCTCATAGACCCTAAGCAGTTCATGATGAACTGACCGAAGCGCCAGTCCGGCAGCTTCTTCCACGCGACCTTCAGCCGGTCGCAAAACTCATCAATTCTTGCCGGATTTCTCATACTCAATCTTCCTTTTCGGCAAAATACTTAAAGTCTTTCCATTTGATCTTGACGATCACACGGTTACCGCAGCGGTCTCGCAGCTCAACCGCTGGTCGCCCGACAACACCCTCCATCATGGCGGTTCCCATTGTGCTCTTCGGATGACTTGTCACGAAGTCGATGCCGTCCTGAATGGTGCCCTCGCAGACAATCGGAACAACGTCAATGCCGAACATCTTCGCGGTTTTTTTCGACCATCTCGCGCGGCTGATAATTGTCGCCGACCAGCACATCAAACAGCATGAAGGACACATCATCTCGGTACGCGCCGCCGTTCTGAATCTTGGGGCCATAGCCCTCACCGAACAAAATGATTTCACGCTCGCCGAAAGTCTGTTCGAACAACTCCTCAACTTCCTGCGTGCCGAACACAGACACAAGGTAGTTCATCAGGGGCACCGGCATCTGGGCACGGTCGGTGCGGCCGCCGTAGGAAACCTTGTGGCCATCCCAGTACACGCGGGTGTTTGTGCCGTCCAACTTCTCAGTAAACTGCCACGGCAGGTCTTTCAGAAACTCGACCGTCGGGTTGCGAAACTTGCCAAGCTGCAGGCACTTATTGCCGTCGGTGCTTCGCTCAAAAACGGTTTCGATTTTGTGGTATTCTCTCATGTGTTCACTCTCTTTCTGTGGTCGTTCTCGTTTTTTCTCTACATATACTACTATACAAAAATCGCGATTTTGGGACGCGAAAATCCAAACTTTTTTTTGATTTTTTGAAAATATTTTTGAATGAAGGGAAAATGAACGCCGCACAGTCGTGCGGCGTCTCTTAGACGTAATATTCAGACATATCTTCCAGTCTCAGACAAGCCAGTCGGCGGTATGGATTCGTCAAATTCCCGCATCCGCAGTCGATGCAAAGGAATCCCTTGCCGTGGAAGATGTGGTACGGCTCTTTGAATTGCTTAGTCAGATAACAGGTCGGCGTGTGCCCTACTATATAATGTGCGTTGCCGAAATCGTCATCAGCTTCCACTCTGCCCCAGATCATATCGAGGAACTTGGTGGAGGGTCGCCCGTGAACCAAAGTCCACATCGTGCCGTTAACCTCGACGGTCTCCATTGCTGGCCGCTTGTGGCAATACCGAAGGATCTTTCCTCGCTCAGCAGTGGTGCGGCGGTAAAGCAGATCGCGGCGAGTCTTGCTTCCTCCGTTTGCCGTCCACATTCTGCGAGCCTCTGGGAACGAGTCTTTGCTCAGCGTGCCGAGCATCATATCCTCGTGATTGCCGAGAATAAGGTGAATGTTACCTTTATCGATGATTTCGAGAAGGATTTCTACGCCCTCGGCTCCCCGGTCGATTACGTCTCCGATGATGTAAAGTTGGTCGTCCGCGCTGAAGTTGATAAGGTCGAGCATCGCGTGGAAACGGTCAATCTCGCCGTGGATGTCGGCCATAACGTATGTTGCCATAACTGCCACCTCACTTGAAGAAGCCGCCGGCCGCCAAAATTGCTGCCTCGATAGCGCAGCCAATCAAGTTTGTCCAGACGTTATATTTGTCGGTTCTCGACTTGCCATGATTGACAAGACCAATCGTAATGTTGGATGCCATAAGTGCAATCATGACAACCTGTGGAATTCCCATCTTTATTTCTCCTTTTTTTTGATTGAGTTTATCCGATAATGCCTAAATCAATCAACTGGTTGATTTTTGCCAGAAACTTTATCTGAATCTGGAGGTCATCATCGTTTTCGATATCTTTTTCTTCGAAGAATTTCTTAAATTTGTAACTGAAATAGCCTCCGCATGTCCAAAACTGAATCCTGAACTTTTCAGCATAAGCAGGAGCATCTTCGTCGTAAATTCCGATCCAGTAGCTCGTTTCGTCGCAGAATTCCGGATGACCAACTTCTTCAGAGATACACCACGCTTTGACAACATCGTTGCGCCAGAATAGAGGCCGCTTCAACTGCTCCCGATCCAAAACACGCAGCTTCTTAATCTTTGCGATTGTCAGATTGTGCTTGTTTAAGGTTTTCTTTTCATGCTCAGTGAGCTTGATTTTCAAATCCTTTTCCTCCCTCGGTGTCGTTGTTGTTCACTTATCGCTTCATTGCTTTTTTCTTGAACTTCGTGTTGAACGGTTCCGGTACCGGAAACTCTGCGAAGTCTCCCTTCATCAGCTCGTCAGGATTCTTCTCCATCTCTTTGAGAATGGCGATTGCTCCGGCTGTGCTGTTCATGCAGTACAACCTCATCTGGTCTTGGTGACTTTCAAACCATCCGCGAACCAGATGGAGTGTTTGGCAGAAATAGCGGCGCATCGGCAGAGGAATATCATCGCTCTGCTCTGTGAGATATTTGCCGCTCATGATTTTGTGGTAAAGCTCCTGTGCCTTGGGGCTAAGATCTGAAATGTCACTCATTAGAAATCCTCCGCAAGAACAATGCCGATATACCACTTAAGCCATGCAAGCTCGACGCTGACATAACATTCGCCGTTGTGAAGCAGAATGGTCGGCAAGAAGTAAAAATCTCTTGTGTAACGTCCTTTGGTCACTGCTTTCTCCTCTTCTTCTGATTCTCTTTCAGCTATTTGCGGTTTGCTTTGCCTATTGTGAATCACTCCAAATTAACCTTTTACGTCTTCAGAAGGTAGTCTGTACGATCTGGGCATTCCTTTAATATAGGATGCAATCTTCTTTACGCACCCAGAGCAAACCTCTTGGTAATCATAGGAGTTTTCTCCTTCAAATACGGTTCCACTCATAGCATGTATATTGATCTTGTAGATTGGCTCACTCAATCCGTAGTAGATTTGTTCTCCACAAATGTCACAAAATACTCTTGTCATTATGATTCGCTCCCTAATTGTTCAATGTATGCTTCAATGTTGTCTGCACAAGCTGGACATACTAAGTTGTAGGTCTCCTCTACGAGACGCCCTCTGAAAAACGTAATCTGATAGTCTTCGCCGCATTCTCGGTTACTCAACTCTTTACCGCAAACGTCACAAAACAATCCGCTTCCTTGACTTGATCTAAGTCCAATAGTCGAGATAGCGTCAGGATCTTCAGATGACTCTCGCACCGCAACCGAACAGCCAGTTAATGTCACCAAGGCTAAGCAAACAATCGTAGCGGCAATAAAAATCTTCTTCATTCATACACCTCGTCGTAAAATGTGTCGAAGCAGTCTGAGCTGCAAAATCTTCGTCCAAAGCGAAGATCAGAGAACGAGGTCTTCTTTCCGCAGATACAACATGGTAAGCTGATCTGATGTTTAAGAAGTGAATGCTTTGCTTCTCCTACTTTCATGTCAGGGAATCGCTCAGAAAAGTCCATATAAAAACCTCATTCTAGTAATCCGAAAATCAGTGATTATCGAAAACCTTAGCAAACGAAACATAATTCTCATGGTTTGGGTCAGGTATTGCGAATATGACTTCAGCAAAAGGATATTTTCCTGCAAGGTCTCGCATGATCTCAGCTACCTCCGTTGGGTTCTGTCCAAATACACCGCAGCCGAACGCGCCAAGAACCAGCGTATCTACTTTCTGCACTGCGGCAACGTCCAAAACAAAGCGAATACGAGAAAATAAGGCTTTGCTGTTAGTTGCGGGATCTACGTTCGCGTACTTGGCACCTGCAGAAAAATTGGGAGCTGCACATGTAATGACGTCGCAGGTCACATCTCCCCCGTTGTGGTAAAAGTGTACGTCAGGGGCATAAATGGCGCGATTGGTGTACATTGCTCGGCGTAGCGTTTTTCGATTCTGACTATAATACTCTTCTTCAAACTCACACAACACATTATACAAGAACGACTCGTGGCACAGGCACTCTTCCTGTGCGCGGCTACCCTTTAGGAACATACCGCCTGGGTTCTTGTAGGACGCGAAATTGAGCACGGCGACCTTTTGCGAGGGATGCTTTGCTTTGCAATTACAGAGGGCCGTAACAGAGTCTTCTGCGAGCAAGCGAAGAACCGGCACAGAGATGGGGGCGCCCGGCATGAAAACGCGCTTGCGTCCATCCTCATCATCGTAAATCTTAGCGTTGGCAACGCTTCGTCTTATTTCCTCGCTGTGTTCTCTCGTATTCTTAGTTGTCCATTCGGCAGCCCTTTTAGCTCGTGCCTCTTTGCCTATCCAATAATTATTATTTGCCACCTGATTCAGTTCCTTTCACGCTCAGATTTACTTTTCGATAATGAATTGTTGTAATTTGCTGATCATATCGTCAGCCGTAGCGACCCTCTCGGGCGATACGGATTTTATAAAGGAGAGCTCTACGTCTGACTGGACAGTTCCTTCTATTGTGATTTTGCAATTAGGTACAAAATCCGCAGGAACTGCCACTTCAACTACACCCGGCCTGACTTCATTCCTGATTTCGGCCGTTTCGAAAGAACAATCAATCTCTCCGAGTCTGACCGAGAATAATTTCATGCCAGCCACATATATGTCAGCAATATCGTCTTTTCGAATTTGTGGAATGTAATGCATAATCAAATCAGCCTTTCGTAGCTTCGTCGTAGAGGACGTCCGCATTGTTCTTCATATACTCTGCGATAAGAGCATAGCCCCTTGTATTGGTTTCCTCCGGGAATCCTCTAAATTTTGTACGGTAAACATTAGCTACAACCTGTTCCGGATCTGAAATTTTTTCTTCCACGGCGATTGTCCATCCAAACACGTGGAGAATTGAATTGACGAGCCAAAGAAATCCTTGTTCTCGGAATTCTTTCCATGTTTTTAATTCTACATTCTTTTCCTCTTCGCTGAGAGTGGTATAGCACGGTTTGCTTTTCATAATTCATTTTCCTTTCTGTAGGCAAGAACCAACGCGGTGTATAGAAAATGTTCTGAAGACTTTCTGAACACAGTCTGATACTGAACTTCAACTTCGCAGCCATGATTCTGAAAATCCTCAATCGTACTCGCTAAGCGTTTATTAAAATCGTCCGCGGAACCAGAAGTAATCATTGCCGTATGCACATATTTTTTCATGTTGCACCTCTCATCGTGCCGATTAAGTGGAATGCGAACGCCATCCAGAACAGAACCGAGAAGATAAAACACGATTCTGCGGCACTTCTCAGCTGCCACCGCAGGATTCGATCTCCTCTCACTCTGCCGGAGGACGTGTTCAGGATGAACCCGGCCACGCCGAATAAGAACGCAATAATTCCTGCTGTCATCCAACCCTCCTTGCTGTCAAAAACGCAAGTATTACAATCAACGCCATGATAGCGAAAACCTCTAAGAACAGCTCGTCCGTCCTCTCTGATGTATCAGCGACAAGCCAAATCATTACCACAATCATAACGAGCAGAGTGACCCAAAAGATCATCCAATCACTCCGAACATCATCGGGATCATCAGAACTGTGCAGACAATCAGCGCGTATACGGAGAGCCCGAGGTTCAGCGCGTCAGCACGAGCTTCTGGGTTCCTTCGAGCTTCTTTGATCTTCCCACATGCCTTCTTTACGTCCATGACAGACAGAGCAAGGAACGGGATGATAAGAACGAGCCAGTAAAGTTGCATTTGGATTATTCCTTTCCGTTAGAATAAGTGTATTTTCGCCGGAGTATCTTCGGAGAACGCTCATCGTGACCGATGATTTCTGCCTCATCTTCTGGTTCGTATTGCAGCAAAGCAGCCGATGTGTAGCTGTATACTCCCTCTTCGTTTACGAACTCCGGCGTTGTCACCCAGACTGTGCCGTAGTATGGGTCGGCGATTGCTACATATGTAAAGTCGTCTCGCACAAAAACGTCGCCAGTCCTGAGATCACGCATTTTCTTTGTCTGTGGAAAGTCCATCTTGAATTACCTCTTTTTAGATTGCTGACAAACTACTTCGTTATGTTTTGCTATCACGTTTATATCTACGCCTACTACTTCAACTTCTTCTTCCGGAACGACTAAAATGAAGTCGAAATCGCCATCAAAAATCATTTTTTCTTTCATAATTTTTGGTATTGTCACGATCATTGTGCAGCAAGATAGGTCCACAAAATATGAAGGTCCACTTAACGCTGCATAAATAACCCCGTCTTTCTCAAAAATATCGCCAGTTCTGAGATTGTTCATTTTTTCTCGATATGGAAAACTCATTTTTGCTCTTTCTCCTTCATTCTTCCTTTTGCTTGTGGATTAACCGCGAGCATTAAGCCAGCTTTTATTTTGTTCTCCTTCGCTATTACTTTTTAACTCTGCTAAGCTGCAAAAATCAAATTCCTTGGAGAGGAATAACCCACACGGATTAAGACAATCTTTAACGCCTTCCTCTCCTACTCCGTAGAATTTGCAGTCTCGGCAGTAAATGATTTGTCTCTCACCAGTCTGCATTGATAACCACCTTATGACCTCTCAGCAGAGCAACAGCCACGAGCTTTTCGATATCGTTGTTCAGCCAAATCTTCTTAACAGAATACTCGGCAAGCTCACGAGCCTGTTCGTCCGTGAGTGCCATGTCTTTGCCGTACCAGTCGCTATCGCCGTATCCATTATAATAATTGACTGACCTCAAAAAATCGTACCAGTTAGGCCCTCCGACACTGACCTCATTGACATCCTTTGTTGTGACGAGCTTGCCGCAGTCTGGACAGCGAAATTCTTGGACTTCCTTAATCGTAACGTCGAGACCCATCGTCGTTTCCTCCTCCATAAAGTCGTATGCCGCAGTACGGGCAATACCGGTAAGTGTTGATTACATGGTTGTCCAGATTGCGCTTGTAATGACATCGAGGACAGATGTGATCCATCCAGCCATTGTCTGCAAGCTCGACAATCCAGCGGTTGGGTGAATCGTCATTCCGTTCTTCTGGTGTTTTCCAGTCTTCGATGTGTTGCCCCCACATAGGATTTCCCTCCCAAATATCGATGAAGCTGTCGTACATTACCAATCTTCCTCGGAATCGTATGACGGATTGAACGGGCAGTCACCGCAGCGAGAACGAAGTTCGCCGTTCTCATCCTCGTACCAGTCATCACCGTATCCGGTGCATTCGTAACAGTAGTCGTTATCGTCCCACATATTTATCTCTTCCTCCACATAGCCGCGACTGGCCTGCCGCACTCAGGGCACAGAACGAATGATTTCCGACCGTTGTCTGTGCCCTCGTAATGGATATCGTCCGTCGTGTACTCGAACACACATTCGCACCCGACACATCTATGTCTTCGTGCACCGAATTTCCCGTGAGTGATTACTTTCACAGTTCAATCCCCTCAACTTCGGCACGGATTTCAAGATCGTGCAGGTATTCGCCCATGTGACGCTTCTGCTGGCGGAGCAGGTCAAGAGAACAGTTGGGAGTGAAGTCAAGCGTTCCGGCCTCGTACTTCGTCACCATGCGGTGCAGCTTCTCGTAGCGGGTCTTGAGGTCGTGATATTCGAACCTCATACGTTCCTGCCAACAAGGCTCAACGGGAATTGTTTCGTTTTCCTGCGTAGTCTCACAGCTCACCGACTCCAACGGTTCATACATCGCTTCAAATTGCGCTGCACTAAGGCAGTCGGTTTCTCCGGACGGAAGTTTAACAATGTAGTCTCCAATTTTAGCTCGGAATGCCTGATTCATGGTATAAATTATTAACTCATTATTCCAAACCCCGTTGAGATACACATCTCCACAATTCATCTTTTTGATCTCTTTGTAGGTCACGCCACAGCCGTCCCACTGGACAGCCTCAACAAACTCTGGTTTCTTTTTATATTTCATTTAACCGAGCTCCTTTTTTCATAGCCAAAAACATCGGTGAGCGGAATTCTCATATCACAATCCGGGCAGTAAAGAACCCCTTCTCCCCGTTTACGTTCGCCGCCATATTCGAAGTGCCATTCAACCTTTAGGTCTTCATGGGTATATTCAAACAAACACCCGCATCTCTCACATTCCCACCTATACCACATTAGCTTCGGCGGTTTACGAAACCCGTGTTTAAGTATTTTCACTTCTCTCGATCCTCCGGTGGATACCAATTGGGTTTTCTTCTATAAGCAACCCATGTAATCCCATAAGTGCTTGCATCTCGCTGCATGATCTCCCATCTTTCAAGGGGGTAAACAGCAACTTTATGGTAGTGCACTATCGATAAGCCTCTTCGTTCAACGACTTGATAACCAGATTCTTTGGGGTGCATCAGATCTTCAATCCAAACTTCTTGAAAGCTATCTATATCGTCGAAAGGCAAGCACTTTTTATTTTCTTCGAATTTTCTTCGCTCTTCTTTCTCTTTCTGTCGCTGAACCTCGTCAGCATATCGAAGGAATACTTGAATTTCAGGATCTTTTTTACACGGAGTTTTGAACCAGTTAATGATCTTCTCTATCATCACAATCCTCCGGTTTGTTGCGGTAGGCCACCCACTCATTCCAATACAGATTTGATTGGGGGGCAAAACTCAACATATAACCCACATATTCTTCTCGGTTTCCAACCATATTCATGTTAATGCAATCGACAAAACATGGGACAATCTCTCTTGGATAACCAGGAGTTTCTTTTAGAACAACCCAGACTTCTTGGCCGTCCATTCCCATCAATTCATATGGAGTGAGTGGCCGAGCATCTTTGATTTTCTGCGCTTCAGCACGGAATTCTTTTAATTCCTCGAGCCAATTTACATGCTGCTCGCTTAAACTGGCTGACTGATAAGAACTGTTTTCTTTAGAGTTTTTTGTTCTTTTGCGCCAATATTCAATAGCCTCATCTAACGACCAAGGATTCAGCATTTGTACCACTCCTTAAACTTGACTTTTGTTGTACAATTCCTTTGCTCTTGCCTGAACCATATCCCAGATTTTACAGTCTTGGATGTTTGTGTTCAGGTATTTTTCTATCCGCTCAGGTTCCAGTTCGTGCTGGTGAGCAGCCATAAATGTTCCATGAATACGGCCGGTCGGTTTATTACAGTAACTCCATTCGTCGAATTTTCCGCTGTAACGAAAATCCAAGATATTCAGCGTGTCACCGACGATTGAAATCGTTACCTTTGGGCTTAGACTGAAGCTGGCACACAGGATACGGTTTTCAAAGGTTTCTGCATTGCCGTATCGGAATGTCCACTTCTGCGATTGCCCGCCGCCGACCATATCATGACCCTTGCAGTTCGGTTCGTTTCCATTCCACATATTCTGGGTGAAATTCGGAAACGATGGGAAAATCTCGCCGCTCATACACCGTAACCCCAAACGTAGAGGAACATCGGAATGAGCATTACTGCACCGAAGAGCATCCCTGCGGCGATATCGCCCAGTCGGTTTAACGTTTGTCTCCTCATAATCAACCTCCGAATCTGTTATTGCGGAACTCAATGCTGAACTCGAGCTGCTTGACCTGCTGTTCAAGCTGATTCCATTCCATTAGGCAAGGAGCCTCGCGATTTTAATCGTGGGAGGACTTGCCCATTCACATCCTTGTATTATAGAGTAGTAGTTATTAGAGCCCCTCTCCAAGGGCTGTGCTACA
>OLQN01000012.1_pt1 | contig 143366 bp, 130 predicted proteins | sample 1673181 | NCBI WGS metagenome assembly OLQN01 (sample SAMEA3136763, study PRJEB25190) | human gut metagenome | biome: human gut; feature: human-associated habitat; material: faeces | place: Austria | collected 2013
ATAAAATAATGAAGAATACATAGAATATCAAGAATGATTATACAAAATATAGTAATATAAAACTTAACTAGACACTATATATAGTTACTGAAATCGAGTTTGAATAAAAAAGTGAAATAAACAAAAAAGCGAAATGGGCTGTAGGATAGAATTCCTGCAGCCTCTTTTCTGTTGCAAAAAAATAGCAGCTTTTACAGATTAGGACTGGTCGACTGACCAACGTCTTGGTACAATATAATCAGTGAAACAATCCGCAGGTATCGTAGTCGGGGACTTTTGCCCCGACATTATATATAAGTAACCCCATGTATGAAAAGAAGGAGAGGCCTCATGCAGGTATCAGATAAATTAATCAAACCACTGACAGAAGCGAAATATTTAAATGCAGATAATGTAAGCAGATATCGCTGTATTATGCGTATTTTTTTTGAACATTACGAGAAACTGAAATACTGGCTGTACCAGGAAGAGGTTTACGAAGAAATGATAAAGGATCCTTTTTTTGCAGATTACAGACCAGAGCAGTGTCAGCAGGATCTTACAATGTTGACAGAATGGAAGAATCTGAATACGATCCAGGATACGAAAAAGGTGGCATCCATTGAAGAATTTAAGAATAAAAAGTACCGCTATCAGATGACGGAATATAGTGTAGAGATAGAACGTCTGGTGCTTAGACTTGAGAATCTGTTTATTGAAGGTGCATCCCTAGAACCCACATTATTGGAGCGGATACGAAGAGGTATAGAACGGTTTTCGGAGATGGTGGAAAGAGATAAAAATGAAGTATATACCTGGTGGACAGATCTGAATAATGATTTTGTACGCCTGAATCAGAATTATCAGGACTATATCAGAGATCTGAACAGTGTGCGGGCAGAAGAAATGATGCATACGAAACAGTTTCTGGTGTTTAAAGACCGGTTGATCGAATATCTGCGCAGCTTTATTAAGGGATTACAGAGAAATGTAGGTGTGATAGAAGAAAGCTTATGCATGCAGAAGGAAGAGATGAAAAATCAGGTATTTGAAAAAGTAGTTGATTATGAATTGTCGATACCGCGAATGGATGTAGAAGTATCGAAGGAAATGATCTGGCAGAAAGTTAAGGGCCGTTATCAAAGTATCTATGACTGGTTCGTAGGAAATGAAGGCCAGGAGAATGAAGCGGGAAAGCTTTTTGATGCGACAAATGATATTATTCGCAAGATCACAAGATATGCAGCGCAGTTAAGTGAAAAGAATGCATTGGGGGCTAACAGAAAAGAAGAATACCGCAAAGTAGCAGAATTATTTTTGAAATGCCAGGATATGGAAGAAGCTCACAAAATGTCTGCAATGGTATTTGGCATGGAGTGCCCGCAGCATATTGCCGGAGATCTGGTACGTGAAACGGATAGCATGAATATCGGAGTATACGAAGAACAACCCATGGAAATCAGTTTAAAGCCAAGGATACGCACATACAGGGAGAAATCCAGAAGAAGTGCGATCCGCGAATCAGCAGAGCAAAAGCAGGAAACAAGACGTAAAATGCTGGAAAAACAGAGAGAAGAAATGGAAAAACTGCAGGCGTTGGAAGTGAATGGAAGGATTCATTTTGGAGAATTACCGGTGCTGGAACCAAGAATCAGAGAGATCCTTTTGAAATGGCTGTCGGATGCTATGGAATCTGCGGATTTTTCTGCAAGAACGGATGATGGAAGAAGATATATATTAGACAGAAGCCGGGCAGACGAGACCTGTGTCGTGCATTGTCAAGACGGTAATTTTACCATGCCTGACCTGTCAATTGTATTTCAGGAGGAACCGTGATGAAGGAACTGGAGATCCTGTTAAATAAAAGATGGATATTAAAATCCAGAGATAAGGAAACCTATTATAAATTAAGAGATGCCCTTGGAGAACTGCGCAAATTTACTACAGAGAAAATGGGCTGCCAGATCATTGACAATTCACTTCTGATAAAGATGGAGAAGATTCCGGTGATACCGGAAAGTTTTATGGGGATTCAGAAATTTTCCTCAAAAGAAGAATATGCCTATCTCTGTATTTTGCTGATGTTTCTGGAAGACAGAGATGCACAGGAGCAGTTTATCATATCACAGCTGACGGAATATATTACAGCAAATCTGCCTGGGGAAATCTCCGACTGGACATTGTATACGAACAGAAGGAAGCTGATCCGTGTAATGAGATTTGCAGCAGATCAGGGGCTTATTGGAGTTACAGATGGAAAAGACGAGGCATTCATGGACGATGAAGGAGGAGAAGTGCTTTATGAAAATACAGGTGCATCCAGGTATTTTATGAAGAGCTTTTCAAAAGACATTATGGAATATACGAAACCGGAAGATTTTCAGGAAAGTGACTGGTTTGAAGTGGATGAAGACCGAGGCTTTGCAAGAAGGCACAGGGTTTATAAAAGACTGATTTTTGCACCTGGTATGTACAAAGCGGATGGCTCATCAGAGGATTTTGAATATCTGAAATATTACGGACGCAGATTAAGCGAAGAACTGGAGCAGATATTTGACTGTCATGTGCACATTCATAAGGGAAGTGCATATCTGCTATCCGGAGACGACTGCAGGATGGGAACGGTATTTCCCGGCAATAATTCCATATCCGATATTTTGCTTTTGTGTTTTCGTGAAATACGCAAGAAGATTGAGAGTGGCCAATGGAAGACCGGATTGGATGAAATCTGCCTTGTGGATCAGATTGAATTTGAAAATATGATAAAAGAAATGAAACAGGAATATGGAAGTGGATTTTCGAAAAATTATCGCGAGATGCCGGAAGGGGAATTTGTAAAAAGTGTGTTGGATGAGATGGAATTGTGGATGTTTATAAGAAAAGAAGAGACCGCTCATCAGATAAAAATATGTCCGCTTGCCGGAAAAATACAGGGAAGTTATCCGGAGGATTATATGGGAGGAAGAAATGATGAATAGCAGATGGCAGGCAAATAAGATCGGGCTGATTAATTTCTGGTATTATGACGAACAGGAATTCTCATTTGTGAAGGGAAGAATGCTCCTTCGAGGTTCAAACGGATCGGGAAAATCAGTAACCATGCAGAGTGTGGTGCCCCTTCTTCTGGATGGAAATATGAGTCCGGAACGACTGGATCCCTTCGGTTCCAGGGATCGTAAGATGAGCAGTTATCTTCTGGAAGAAGATGACGGACGTGAAGAACGTACTGGCTATCTGTATCTGGAGCTTAAAAGACAAAACAGTGACACATATTTAACGATTGGAATGGGTATCCGCGCAAGAAGAGGAAAGAATCTGGATAAATGGTATTTTAGCCTGACCGATGGAAGACGTATCGGTAAGGATTTCTTTTTGTATAAGGATTCAGGCGAAAAGGTTACACTTTCCAAAAAAGAACTGGAAAACAGAATTGGGGATGGCGGCCGCGTTATCGACAGGCAGGTTGACTATATGGAGTATGTGAACCGCCAGATTTTTGGATTTGAGACAACAGAAGAATATAAGGAAATGATAGATCTTCTGATTCAACTGCGTACACCGAAGCTTTCCAAGGATTTTAAGCCATCTGTAATCAATGATATTTTAAGTGATTCCCTTCAGCCCCTGTCTGATGATGACCTGCGTCCTATGTCAGAAGCCATTGAAAATATGGATACCATGACCATGAATCTGAAAAACAGAAAAGAAGCCAGACAGGCAGCAGAAAAAATCCAGGCAGTATTTTCAAAATATAATCAGAAATTATTATATGAAAAAGCAGAACGCTGTGAACAGGCTGGGCTAAAATTGGAAAATGCAAGGACACAACAAAAAGAACAGGAGAAAAAGCTGTGTGAATGCAGAAAGAAAATTGAAGCTCTGAAAATAGAACATCAGCAGCTGGATGTGAAACGTGAGTCCATGGAGAAAGAGAAAGAATCTCTGAACAAAAGCGACGCTGTAGCATTGAAGCGAAGAGAAGCGGAGCTGATTACGGAATTAAACGGACAACAGAAAAACCTGGGAGAAAAGCAGAGATTTCTGGAGCAGAAGCAGACGCAATATCAGGATGCACAGAATCAGATTAAAACAGAAGAAGACAGGAAATATGAGAAAGAAAAAGAACTGGAAGAGCTTATAGAAGAGATGCAGGATGAGGCTGATGTCATGGCCTTTGAGGAGCATGCTTTTATGAGAGAAGAGCTGGAAAAACATCCGGAAGAACCATACAAATTCAATTTACACCAGCAGCAATTTGATAACACAAAAGAAAAAATTAATGAGGGAACAGAGATACTGGCAGAGACAGATCGCCTGGAAAGACAGAAGGATGATCTGATAAAAGAAAGAGAAAGACGGATTCGTGAACTGAATACGCTTCAGAGAAAAGTGTCAGAACTGGAATCTGTATTTGTGCAGACGCAGAATGAATGGAAAGAAGCATTGTATCAGTGGAATGGTGCAAACCAGGAGTTGATATTAGAAAAAGAATTGTTAAGAGAATTAAGTATATTTGCAGAAGCGTATAAGGAATCCTCGGATTTTGCCGAGGTTCGTCAGAGGATTGCAGATGTATGGATCAAGAAAAATGGAGAAATCGAATCTGAACTTTCCGTAAATGATACAGAGAGCCAAAATACGAAAAAAGAGCTGGAAGAAGTAAGGGCAGATCTGGCTGAATGGGAGAACCAGAAAGAACCACAGCCGGAGCGCTCAGAGGCAGTTATACGTAACCGTAAGAGACTGGATGCTCTTGGAATTCCATATCAGGAATTTTACAAGGTCATAGAATTTGGAGATAATCTGGAAGAAGAAGCCTGTAACCGTCTGGAAGAAGCTTTATTAAAGATGGGAATTCTGGATGCACTGGTAATAGATGAGCAATACAAAGAGCAGGTTCTGAAAACAGAAAAAGGATGTGAAGATCATTATCTGTTTATCTGCAAGAACAGTCAGAAAAATTTGCAGCCAGATAGAAGTCTGTTAGATGTATTGGAACTGAATGAAGAAGTGAATGACATATTTTCCAATCAGCGTCTGACCGGAATTCTCGGAAGCATTGCATATGATAGTGAGAGCTTGTTTACGGTTGCAGAAGATGGAACTTACGGAATGGGAGTGCTTGCCGGAACTGTAACAGGAGAATATGAGGCAGGATTCCTTGGAACAAAGGCCCGTGAAAAACACAGACAGGCAAAGATAGAAGAGTGCAGACAGAGAATCACAGAGTTGGAAACCGCATTACAGCAGCTGGAGGAACTGCATAGAAAGCTGTCTGACAGAAAAGTTATTCTCAGAAAAGAATACGATAATCTTCCGAAAGACACAGATATGAGAGAAGCACTTCGGATGCTGCAGGCCGAGGAACGAGAGTGCGAACAGCTGAAGCGAGAGAGTGATAAACTGGAATATCAGATCCGTGAACTGGCCGAGATACTGAAAGAAAAGAAAAAGAAAGCACTGGAAATTGCAGAAGCACTATATCTGACCTGTTCTTATGATATATTTAAAGAAGCAAAAAAAGCAGCAGAAGAATATGGAAAGCATTTGATCAGCCTGATTGCTGCACATGAAATGTATCTTAGAAGTCTGATGTATCTGAGAGAGCGAAAAGAACATCTGGAAGATCTGGATGCAGATATGGAACAGATACGGTATGATCTGCAGGAAATTCAAAAAGAAATCAGGAGAAAGACAGAAGAACAGACTTCCATTCAGGAACAATTGCGTCTGACTGATTACGAAGAAATTAAAGAACGGCTTGATGCATGTATTAACTGGCTGCAGGATTATCCGGAGCAATTACGTGTATGCGTAAGCAGACAGACACATGAAGAAGACGAAGTGGGACAACTGACACTGCGTTTAGACGAAAACAAGAAGAAAATTGAAGAATATGAAAAGAAAACGAAATATTTTTCAGAATGCTATGATATGGAAAAGGCTTTGCATTATGTGGAAATACCAAAAGAGATACCGGAAGATGCCGCACATATCAGAAGTTATCTGGAATCAGATGTAAAAGCGCTGGATAAAGACAGTGTGATCCGCGATCTGAATAAGGTATATTTTGAAAACAGAGGTTTTCTTACAGACTATCATTTAATGCAGAATGAGTTGTTTACGGAAGAAGAACAAACGGAATTTCCTGCAAAACGACTGGACATTTCGGCCAGATATCAAGGCGTAAAGATATCATTTGCCAGTCTTCTTTTGCATCTTGAAGAAGACATTACAGAGCTGGAGAATCTGATCAAAGATGGAGACCGGGAGTTGTTTGAAGACATTCTTGCCAATACGGTAAGCAGAAAAATCCGTGGAAAGATTAACGGTTCCAATACATGGGTACAGAAAATGAATTCCCTGATGAACGGTATGAATACCTCCAGCGGATTAAAGCTTAGCCTTAGATGGCGAAGTAAGACTGCAGAACAGGAAGACCAGCTGGATACGAAAGAACTGGTAGAATTACTGAAGAAAGATTATCGGCTGATGAGTGAAGATGAGGCAGCCAGATTGTCTGCCCATTTCCGTTCCAAAGTGGCAGAGGCACGAAGAAATGCGAAAGACAGTGCGGGAATGATATCCTTCTATCAGATCATGAAGGATACGCTGGATTACCGTAAATGGTTTGAATTCCAGCTGTTTTCCCAGAAAAACGGGGAACGTCAGAAGGAGCTGACAAATAGTGTATTCGGAACCTTCAGTGGCGGAGAAAAGGCAATGTCCATGTATGTACCGCTGTTTTCAGCAGTTGTGGCCAAGTATCAGGGAGGAAGAGAAGATGCACCGAGATTGATATCTCTGGACGAGGCATTTGCCGGAGTAGATAATAAAAATATTCGCGATATGTTCCGTCTGATGACAGAATTCCGGTTTGATTTTATTATTAACTCACAGGTTCTGTGGGGAGATTGTGATACGTTGGACGCATTGGCAATCTATCAGTTAATCCGTCCGGGAAATGCGAAATTTGTAACCGTTATGCCTTATTTATGGAATGGTCACAGGAAAGAATTGTTAGAACACGAGGAAGAAGTAGAACAGAGAGGAATAGAGCTTGGACAGGCAGAAGGAGTATAAATCTGAAAATAAAATGAAAGACTGTCTGGCTTATTTTCACCTGAGCCCGGTCTGGGAGAAGGTTCTGAAAGGCTTCCGGGAGAAATATATTTCTTACGGAAGGTTTGGTGGGAAAGTAATTCTGAAGAATCTGAAACCAACAGATATTGAAGAACTGGAAGGATTTTTTGGAAAATCTTTTCACAGTCAGAAAAGTGTAACGGTGTCCTCAGAAAAATTCAGACAGGCGCTGGAAACAAGCAGATATAAAGAGATAACGCCGGAATGCCTGTTGGAGAATTTTTTTGAAGAGCCACTGCTTGGAAGACAGGAGCAAAAATCCTTACGGGAACAGGAAAAAGAGCGTATATGGGAGATTTTTCAGAGAGACTATGAAGGAACTCCTGTAGAGACAGCCTTAGAATCGTTGCGAAGCATTGTGAAAGACAACGGGAGTCAGGAACTGGCCAAATGGGACAAGATGCTGCGGCTTGGAGCAGAAATCTATAACAATCTGCCATATCGCAGCACAAAGATGTACCTTGCCGTATTTGCAGCTATGCGGACAGGCAATCCACATGCGTTTGATATTGGAACAGCAGATGGGAATTTTTTATATCAGATTATACAGATGGATTTGGAAATAAGAGGAATTACAGTAGAGACATCTGCAATATTTCCTGCGTATAAACGTCAGAAAAGCTATCTGCTGGCAGGGGTTATGCTGGATGATGTTTCCAATTATGCGATGATGTATCAGGTGCAGGCTGTGAAAAAAGATGGAACTTATCATAAAGGTATGGCTGGCTTTGCGAAAGAACAGCATATTGTACAGGTTCCTCTTGCAGTGCTTACAGAATGGGATGCACTCTATTGTCCCCAAAATGAAATATATATTGTGGAAAATCCTTCGGTTTTTGCCATGCTTTGCGGAAAAGAAGAAACAGATCATAAGGAAAAAGCATATATGTGCATGAACGGTCAGCCAAGACTGGCAAGTTTGATGGCATTGGATTTACTTGCAAAATCCGAAACACGGATTTATTATGCAGGAGATCTGGATCCGGAAGGTGTGTTGATCGCACAGAAACTGTCACAGTATTATAAGGGCGAATTTTATTACTGGCATATGGAAGCCGCGGATTACGAAAGATGCAGGTCCAAAGAGGTCATATCACCTAAGCGGCTGAAAATACTGGAACGGATAACGGATGAAAGGTTAAAGCCGGTGGCAGCGCTGATTAGAAAATTCAGGACAGCCGGATATCAGGAGATGCTGGCAGAAGATATGCTATAGAAATCAGATGAAGATCTTTTGAATGAAAAGGAGAAGTTATGAAGACACGGAAACGAATTTTGTCAATTGTATTAACAATTGCAACACTGCTTCTGCTTGTACTGGATATTCCTGTGACAGCAGCTGGGACGAAAAAGGTAGACGTTTTGTTTACCCATGATACTCATTCCCATTTGGACAGCTTTTCAACAATTGTAGATGGACAGCAAAAAGAAGTTGGCGGTTTTGCGAAAATAAAAACCCTGATGGATGAAAAGAAGAAAGACAATCCAGATACCCTGGTATTGGATGGCGGAGATTTTTCCATGGGTACATTGATCCAGACTGTATATGATACGGAGGCAGCGGAGCTTCGAATGCTGGGATATCTGGGGTATGATGTGACTACTTTTGGAAATCACGAATACGACTACCGGTCAAAGGGACTGGCAAATATGCTGAAAGCAGCCATAAATTCCGGTGAGACAGTGCCGGAGATCGTAGTGTGCAATGTGGATTGGGACGCTATGGAGAAAGATGGCTTAAAAGATGGGCAGAAGCAGATCAAAGAAGCGTTTGAAGCGTACGGCGTGAAAGATTATGTTGTGGTTCAAAAGGGTGATACGAGAATTGCTGTGGTTGGTGTATTTGGAAAAGATGCCCTGGAATGTGCGCCTACATGTGAACTTCTGTTTAAAGATCCGGTAGAAGCAGTAAAGCAGACGGTAGCTGAGATTAAGAAAAACGAGAATGTGGATATGATCGCATGTGTGTCTCACGGCGGAACCTGGGAGGACGAGGATAAGTCAGAGGATGAAATCCTTGCAAAAAAGGTGCCGGATCTGGATCTGATCATCAGTGGACATTCCCATACAGAGCTGAATGAAGCCATTAAGCATGGGAATACATATATTGTATCCTGCGGTGAGTATGGGAGAAACCTTGGATCACTTTCAATGACACAGAAGGAGGACGGGCGTTGGGAAATGACTTCCTATGAGCTGATTCCTGTGTCTGATGAGATCAAGCCGGATCAGGAAACACAGAAACGGATTGATGAATTAATGGATACAGTAGACACCAATTATCTTGCAGATTTTGGGTACACCAGGGATGAAGTTCTGGCTCAGAACGATATTGAATTTAACAGTCTGGAAGAGATGGGAACAAAGCATGAAGAACTGAATCTCGGCGATATTATGTCTGATGCGTATGTATATGCTGTGGAAAATTCAGAGTATTACGATGGGAATCCGGTAGACGTAGCGGTTGTGCCAAGCGGAACGGTCCGTGACACATATACAAAAGGCAATATTACAGTAGAGGATGTTTACAATTCTTTTTCTCTGGGAATTGGAAAAGACGGTGTAGCAGGATATCCTCTTATCAATGCATATCTGACAGGAAAAGAATTGAAGCTGGCAGCAGAAGTAGACGCTTCTGTTTCAGATTTTATGACAACTGCAAGATTGTATTGCAGCGGACTGAATTTTACATATAATCCTCATCGAATGATTCTGAATAAGGTGACGGACTGCTATCTGACCAGAGAAGATGGAGAAAGAATTGAAATTCAGGATGATAAGCTGTACCATGTTGTGACTGACTTGTATACAGGACAAATGCTTGGCTCTGTAATGAAAATGTCCTATGGCCTGCTGTCCCTTGAACCAAAGGATAAGGATGGAAATCCAATTGAAAATCTGGAAGATCAGGCAATCATGGAAGATGGCAGGGAATTGAAAGCGTGGGATGCTATTGCAAGATACATGCAGTCTTTTGAAGATACAGACGGGGATGGAATTGCTAATGTACCGGAATATTATGCAGTCACTCATAACCGTAAGGTTGTAGATGACAGCACAAATATTATTGATCTGGTGAAAAATCCCAATAGATTCTCAGTAATGATCGTGCTGATCTGCCTGCTCTTCCTTGTAATTATTATTCTTATTGTAGTCCTGATCCGAAAACTGGTCCGCAAGGCAAAAAAGAAAAGTATGTGATACTATCACAGAAATGGGGGGGAATAAAATCTGATATAATACTATAAACACCATAAAGTTACAAAAGGGGCTGTCAGGAAATAGACAGCCCCTTTTACGTTCAGAATCAATCTTCTTCCATCCATACCTTCATGGTTTTCAGAAGCTTTTGTTTCTCTGGAATACTCATTTTATGTACCTGCTCGGAAATCTCGCGGTCCAGGGCAGTTTCACGGTATTCAGAATCAATTCTGCCAATCAGGGAATCCAGGGAGATGTTCAGAAGCCTTGCATAATAAATAAGGATACGCAGGGACATTGCAGTACGGTTATTCTCCACGTTGCTGATGTAGCCAGGAGTTACATTCAGAGCTTTGGCAACTTCCGCCTGGGTAAGCTTCATTTTGATTCGCAGTTCTTTCATTCGGGATCCTAAGTTTTCGTAATCAATCTGATTCATATTCGTTCTCCAATCTTTTTAACAGGTGCCGAACTGGCTTACCTGCGATTTTACACGCATTTAAGCTGCTTTCCAATGTGAGCAGATCTCCTGCAAATTCTGATGCACATCTTACAGAAAGTCATTTTCAAACAGTTTCTTCAAACATGCTCTGGCAATCAATGGAACGGTTTCACAGCTTCCTGATCACCTGCGGGTTCTTATATTATGGAACGACAGCTTCTTTATCCATAATATAAAGTATATAGAAAATATATGAAAAATGTAAGCTGTAAATTGTATGCTATTTATTTTATAGCTATATATCTGTTGTCGTTATTTTGACATTTCTGTCAGATACCCATATAATAAAAAGTGAAATTGGAAACAGGAATCGAACAGTTTGAGGTAATCACAAGATGCAGGATACATTTGAAATGCTGGAGGAGCTTTTGGAACAGGAGCAATTTGAATTGCTGTTTCCGAAAGAAAACGGAGCACAGGCTGAATGGGAATGTTATGAGACATATGAAAATAATGAGGGGAAACAGGGCGAAAAAGACAGCCTTGCCAGAGTGGGAAAAGAGAAAATTCCAGGTGATATCCGCCTTGTTTATTTGATGAATGATGCCGTAGAAAGCTTTCTCATTTTCCGGGATGCCAGACTTACAGGCTCTTATCTGGAGAATTATGAAGGTCCTCTGAAATCATCCTTAAGTCAGGAAGGGGATGAATATATACTGGTAGTATGGCAGGGGAAGAACGTAGTCACTCTGTTTTTCAGAATGCTGGATCTGGAGGTTTATCTTTATAACTATGGGGAGATCGGTCATTTCTGGGTACCTGGGTATGAATATCTGCGTCAGCTGGAATATCGGATCGCCATTGCAAGAGATAAGCTGGAATATCTGGGAGAAGAGTTTTGTACAGAAGAAGAAAGGGCACTTGTGCAGCTGGCGGACTTTCCACCGTTGAATTATTGTTGTTATCCGGCAGTGCCGAAACAGTATATTGTGCCAAAGGAAGACCCCTGGAAGCCATCTGCAGTAGCATTTCAGGTAATGGAAGGGTTAGCAGAAGAAGCCCGGGATTTTTCTCTGCTTCGGTTGTTGTATGTTTATAAGAAATTTCCAGCTCCATTTATCGCCAGGATTTTTGCCAGGGTATTACACAAGAATAAGCATAGTGCAGTGATTGATCTTCTTACCGGAAAAATAAAAAGCGCAGCGGCGGCTTATCCTGACCGGACTTTTGGAAATGAGGCTGATCAGCAGTTAAAAAGCCTGCTGTCAAAAGCGGGAAAACTGCAGGAAAAACTGACCCGGGACGGAATCCATGCGGAGGTATTAAGAGAAGAGCCCTTTACAACAGCCAGGGACAGCCTGGATTTTCAGGTTTTTCTCATGGTTTGGAAAAAAGGCTGGCGGAATCGCAAGGTGGAAATCCGGAAACTGTGAATAAGAAACTATCGTGCTTTAACACTTCTCAGAAAATAACAGATCGCCCACGCAATACTCATTCCCGCGGCGATTCCAAATGCGAAGAGAAAGGTGTCCCTCCCATATTTAAGTGCCTGCATGGGATTTCCCTCCACAATACTGCTCATGCAGTAATAAAGGGTACTTCCGGGAATTAACGGAATCACGGAAGTAACGAAAAAAGAAGTGGAAGTTCCCTTGCAGATTCTTGCCAGGATTTCCGCATACACATCTGCAATAAAACCAGCCAGCAGTGCCGGAAGAAAAACACTTCCCCACAGATTCTTCCCAAAGAGAAAGACCAGCCAGCTAAGAAAACCACCGGCAGCAGCCAACGGCAGATATTTAGTTTTCATGTGAAAAAGAAGACCAAAAGCCACAGATCCGATAGCTCCGGTAATCAGCTGTATAACCGTCATTGTGATCAAAGTCCAAACCTCCCAAAAAGAATAATTGCGCCCATAAAACCAAGTGCCAGTGCTGCTGCAAGAAGTAACGCGGCGATCAGTCTGATAATACCCGAAAGGGTATCACCAATGAGTACATCGCGGATTGCATTAGTTGACATAAGTCCTGGGATCAGAAGCATAATATCACCAATCATGATCTTGTCCATGTGAAGGAAAGGACAGAGCAAAGTAAATCCGCAAATGGCGCAGCCAGTGAGAAAAGATGCTGCAAACTGGAAAGTAACCTCGTTCATACATACTGGTCTTAGATATTTTTGCAGGCTCCATATCAGGATTGCAGCAATGCCGGCAGTAATGGCATCCGGAATAGTGCCGCCGTAGAAAAGGGCAAAACTGCAGGCTGCAAGAACGCTTCCAAGCAGTTTCCAAAGAGGCTTAGGTCTGTTTGCATTGATCTTCTCAAATTCATTTCGCAGCTCCGCAGCAGAAACCGGATGACTGCAGAAACGGCGGCTCAGGTCATTGAGCTGCTCCAGCTTGGTGAAATCATTCCCCCCACATTCATGAATGCGCCGTGTCTGCGTCCGTGCGCCATCTCCGGGAAATTCCATAGTAATAACAATGCTGGACGTGATGACGAAAACGTTCATATGGGTAGCACCACAGGCATAACCCATCCGGTTCAGGGTGTCCTCCACCCGGAAAATTTCTGCGCCGCTGTTTAACAGTGCGTCGCCCATATCAAGAAAAACATGCAAATAATCTTTAGATGTCTGCATAAGGAATACTCCTTTAAGTTATAGAAAAGCCCTGACGGGCAGGATTCCTTTTCGCATCATTTGGCTCCGGGAATAACATAAGTATAAAGCTTAATGGCAGGCAATACAACCGTTAAATAATTGATTTCCGGAATTCTGTATTCCATAAAATGCCCGATTGTGCTAACATAGTGCATAGTAGATTACGAAATATTTTCAGGAGGAAATTTAAATGGGTTGTACTACAATTTTAGTTGGAAAAAAGGCATCTTATGATGGCTCTACCATGATCGCAAGAAATGATGATTCCGGTTCCGGACATTATATGCCCAAAAAATTTGTGGTGGTTCATCCGGAGGAACAGCCGCGGAAATATAAATCTGTGATTTCTCATGTGGAAATTGATCTTCCAGATGATCCAATGGGCTATACATCTGTGCCAAATGCAGTAGACGGCGAAGGACTCTGGGCAGCTAGCGGTGTAAATGAGGCAAATGTGGGAATGACTGCTACAGAAACGATTACCTCCAATCCCCGGGTACTTGGCGCGGATCCTCTGGTAACCTATCAGCCTGCAAAGGACGGTAAGGAGGAAGCAGCCGGTGGAATCGGAGAGGAAGATATTGTATCCATTGTTCTTCCATACATTCATAGCGCCCGCGAAGGGGTAATCCGTCTTGGAAGTATCCTGGAGAAATACGGAACCTATGAGATGAATGGAATTGCTTTCCAGGATCAAAACGAAATCTGGTGGCTGGAAACCATCGGCGGCCATCACTGGATGGCAAGAAAGGTTCCGGATGAGGCATATGTAGTAATGCCAAATCAGCTTGGAATTGATAAATTTGACTTGGAAAAAGCATTGCGGGATCAGGAAAAATATCGGTGCCCATGTGAGGAATATGCGGATCTGGAATACATGTGTTCCGCTGACCTGAAAGAATTTATCAGCAAAAATCACCTGGATCTTTCCATGGATGGTGTACTGAATCCAAGAGATGCGTTCGGAAGCCATGACGATTCCGACCATGTTTATAATACTCCTCGTGCATGGTATATGCTGAGAAACCTGAATCCGAAGACAAAAATCTGGGATGGCGTAAATGCAGAATTTACTCCATATTCTGATGATCTGCCATGGTGCATGATTCCGGAAAAAAAGATTACTGTAGAGGATGTGAAATATGTATTGTCCTCCCATTATCAGGGAACCTCTTATGATCCATATGCTTCCTATGGAGAAAAAGAACAGCGCGGAGCATTCCGTTCTATCGGTGTGAACCGTACAGATTTCCTGTCTCTGATCCAGATGAGACCAGGCATGGAAAAGGACTACAATATTCTGGAATGGGTTGCGTTTGCATCCAATGCATTTAATGTGCTGGTGCCGTTTTATGCCACAATTGATACCACTCCGGACTATTTTTCCAGCACCACCAGGGAAGTAACCACTGACAGTTTCTACTGGGTAAGCCGCATGATCGGTGCCATGGCAGATGCTTCTTATAAGAGCTCCATTTTCCATATTGAACGTTATCAGGAGCGTGTAATGTCAAAAGGCCACCAGCTGATTGGCAAATATGACGCTCTTCTGGAAAAAGAGTCTGACGCAGCGAAGCGAAAGTCCCTTCGCCATCAGGCCAACCAGGAAATTGCGGATATGGTGAAAAAAGAGGCTTCTGACACACTGGATAAAGTGCTTTATGAGCTGAGTAATCAGATGAAGAATGCTTATTCCAGGTCTGATGCGTAGTGTCAGAAACCTGTGGACAAATCTCTTTCAATTTAATATAATAAAGTGCAGAAAGCAGTTACATAGGGAACCGGAATGAAAATTAAGGAGGCTGGAATGACAATAAAAGAATGTTATGAGAAAGTTGGCTCAGATTACGATGGAGTTCTGAAAAGACTGGGAAGCGAAGCACTTGTGAAAAGATTTGCAGTAAAATTTCTTAACGATCCGAGTTTTCAGGAGCTGACAGATGGTCTTGCCGCACAGGATGGAGAGAAAGCATTCCGTGCAGCCCATACCCTGAAGGGCGTGTGCCTGAATCTTGGATTTACAGAATTGTATAAGGTCAGTGCAGAACTTACCGAGGTATTGAGAGGAAGAGAGACAGCAGGAAGTGATGAGCTTTACGCGCAGGTGAAAGAGCAGTACACGAGCCTGACAGAGGCTATCCGGGAACTGGCTGGTAATTAATGCCTGCTGCTATTCCGCAGGTACTATCCCAAGAGATGTTTTGTGAACTTTGTTTACAGAAAACCCGAGAAGTACGGCGCGAAAACATGGGAAACATGATTTCTGTGCATCGCGAAGAGTGTAACTATGAAAAAACGGAATAGTTACGTTTGCTTTATTAGAGCTGAGGGGAAACCTTCAGCTCTTTGCTGTGGAGGACGACATGAAGAAAAAAGCATTTAAGGCAGCACTACCCCATACTCTTCCAATCTGTGTTGGATTTTTATTCCTTGGAATGTCCTATGGCTTTATGATGAGAAGCAAAGGATTTTCTTTTGTATATCCGCTTTTTATGAGTATGTTTATTTTTGCAGGTTCTATGGAGTTTGTTACAGCGAACCTGCTCCTATCTGCATTTCATCCGTTGTATGCGTTTTTGCTGGCGCTTATGGTAAATGCCAGACATTTATTTTATGGAATTTCCATGCTGGAGAAATATAAGAATACCGGAATTAAGAAAGCCTTTTTCAAACACTCTCTAAAATTGGTAATACACCAAATCTAACGTATCTAATCAGATATAGCAATATTCTATAACGAACTCAAGGTAAAATGAATTATACAAAATTCCCTCAACTTGCTATGATATATTCAGACAAAAAGAGAGAAAACATTTCTCTGAACGCGATCATACGAATCTGGAGGAAAATCATGGCAAGAGGAATCAATACAAAATGTTTACATTTAGAAGAAGAGGAAGGCTGTTGTAACAATTATGGCTCTATCAGTTTTCCGATTTATCAGACAGCAACTTATGAGCATCCGGCAGTAGGCCAGAGCACAGGCTTTGACTACAGCAGACTGCAGAACCCGACCAGAGAGCATCTGGAAAAAATTGTAGCAGCCTTGGAAAACGGAATCGACGCACTGGCTTTTTCCACTGGAATGGCAGCAATCACTCTGGTAATGGAGCTGTTTAAACCAGGAGATCACCTGATCATAGATGCAGACCTGTATGGCGGAAGCATCCGGCTTTTTGACAATGTTTCTTCGAAAAACGGAATCCATTTTTCCAGAATCGACTGTTGGAAAGAAAATGTGGAAAGTTATGTAAATGAAAACACAAAAGCAATTTATATTGAAACTCCAACTAATCCCATGATGAATGTCACTGATATTGCGGCACTTGCAGAAATTGCAAAAAGACACAATCTCCTTCTCATAGTAGACAATACATTTTTATCTCCATATTTCCAGAATCCACTGGAACTGGGAGCGGACATTGTAGTGCACAGCGGAACCAAATTCCTGGGCGGACATAATGATACCCTGGCAGGATTTCTGGTAACCAACAGGGAGGATATCAGCGAAAAGCTTCGTTTTCTTATTAAAACCACAGGCTCCGGTCTGGCTCCTTTTGACAGCTGGCTGATCCTTCGCGGTATCAAAACTCTTGGAATCCGCATGGAGCAGGCACAGAAAAATGTTTTCAAAATCGCAGAATGGCTGCAAACAAAGAGCGCAGTGACCAGAGTAATCTATCCGGGATTACCAGATCACCCGGGATATGAGATTATGAAAAAGCAGGCCAGAGGATTTGGCTCCATGCTTACTTTCCAGCTGGAAAGCAGGGAGTTTGCCCTTTCTGTTCTGGAAAAAGTGCGGATGATCAAGTTTGCAGAAAGTCTTGGTGGTGTGGAGACGTTGATCACATATCCAACTACCCAGACTCATGCGGATGTGCCGAAGGAGATACGGGAACGCAACGGAATTACAGAGGCAACCCTTCGCCTTTCTGTTGGAATTGAGGATGTACAGGATCTTCTTGATGAATTTGAAAAAGTATTTGCAGAAACAGAGGAAGAATTATATGGCGGAAAGAAATCTTGATTTTGATAAAGTGATTAACAGAAAAAATACCAGATGTCTGAAATATGATTTTGCAGTAAAAAGGGGAAAACCGGCAGATGTGCTGCCTCTTTGGGTTGCAGACATGGACTTTGAGACCTCTTCTTATGTTGAAGATGCGTTGGTGGCGCGTGCAAAAGAGGGGATTTTCGGATACAGTGAGGTTCAGACGCCTTATTTTGAAATCGTGGCAAACTGGATGAAGCTCCACCATAACTGGGAAATCCAGGAGGATTGGCTGATCAAAACCCCAGGAGTTGTTTTTGCCCTGGCGATGGCGGTAAAAGCATACACGCAGCCGGGAGACAGCGTGCTGATCCAGCTTCCCGTTTATTATCCTTTTTCAGAAGTTATTCGGGACAATGGCAGAAAAGTGGTGAGCAGCGACCTTTATCAGGGAGAAGACAACCGTTATCACATCGATTTCCAGGATTTTGAGAAGAAAATCGTGGAGGAAAATGTAAAACTGTTTTTCCTGTGCAATCCTCACAATCCGGTGGGAAGAGTGTGGAGCGCAGAAGAATTGGAAAAATTAGGAGATATCTGTGTAAAGAATGGTGTGACCGTTGTCAGTGATGAAATCCATCAGGATTTTGTTTTTAAGGGAAAGCATCAGGTGTTTGCCGGCCTGAAAAAGGAGTTTCAGGATATTTCCATTACCTGCACTTCCCCAAGTAAAACATTCAACCTTGCAAGTATGATGATTTCCAATATTTTTATTCCAAATCCGGAGCTTCGCCGAAAATTCCGGAAGCAGCTGGATGCGGCAGGAATCAGCCAGCTTGGGGTTCTGGGACTGGTGGCAACAGAGACTGCTTATTCCAAAGGTGAAGAGTGGTACCAGGCAATGCATGCTTATGTGGAGGCGAATATCAATTACACAAAAGAGTATGTGGAAAAATATCTGCCTGGGGTGAAGATGACAGATCTGGAAGGCACGTATCTGGTATGGCTGGACTTCCGTGAGACAGGCCTGACCGTTGCGGAACTGGAGGATTTGATCCTTAACAAGGCCAGACTTTGGCTTGACAGTGGAAAGATTTTCGGAAAAGAAGGTGAAGGATTCCAGAGGGTTAATGTGGCGTGTCCAAGGGCAACGCTGACGGAGGCGTTGGAGCGGATTAGAAAAGCATTTTAAATGGAGATATTTTTACTTTCAGTTGTGTACGGTGTATAGGAATGGTAAAATAGAAAAAAATTGCGCATACACAGGAGAAAACCATGACCAACAAAATCAACCGTGAAGATATGCTGGCGCTGACCAGGAGGATGAATGTTGCCCGGAGTTCTTTTACAAGGATTGCGGGATGTTATGTGGATAAGGATGGGGACTTTGATGGCAGCTTTAACGTGAATTTTTTAAAGCTGTCTGCCGCAGAAAAGAAGAAAAACATTGAGCTTGCCAAGGCAGTTCCCTTTGCAGCAACAAATGTAAATCTGAAACGTTATGAATTTGTAGATGCAGACAGAAGACCCGGAACCGTGTGGCAGCTTTTGATGGCAATCCGGGAATGCGGGCTGAAAAACGATGCTCTTATGGATAGCTTCTATGATCTTGTAATGGAGAATTATAAAAGCGGGAGACCTTATGCAGTTTATATTTTCCACGACAGATATGATATTCCGGCAAAGGCTGCAGATAAGGAGCGGCTGTGGGAATCAGAAGCTGTTTTTGAATATCTGATCTGTGTAATTTGTCCTCTTGCAGATGAATATGAGCCAGGTGAGCCGGAGTGTGGCTTCCTTTTTCCGGCATATACAGATGGAGGCGCAGACCTGAACCATGTTGCCGTGTTCCAGAAGGATGCAGACAGGCCGCACCAGGAACTGGTGAGATCGATTTTGCGGGTGAAATAATAGAAATCTAACAGTTGCTTTTGCAAAATATAATAAAGGTACTCTATTATATTGGTATCAACATAATTGATATCAATATAGCAGAGTACCTTTTTACATAGTCTGGAGTACGTTCACAAAAAGGATCGCTGCAAGATTTCCATCACACTGGGTGAAAGATTTCGCCTGGATAACAGCATCATAGTAGTCTATACAGGGTGAAGCTGGAAAAAACTTGCTGAAAATTGGGCTTTGCAGCTTATAAGAATGAGTGAGCTTTCATTTAGGATATTTCCTCATATTCTCGTATAATCTTTTTCGCTGCTGCATACTTCGTCCGCCAGTGCTTCAGCTGCATTGGATCTGGCGTGACGGAAGAAAGTCGCGTTTCATCTGAATTATGGGCGAGATCCGCAATCTTTACCTTACGAGCCAGCGGATTTTCGCAAAGTCTGCGCACATAATCCAGATAATCATCGGAAGGAGCGTGTGTAAGCAGCTGGACTGCTTCTGTGATCTCTCTTGGAAATTCTGCTTCCAGATCAGAAAGAGTCAGGGCAGTATCTTCCAGAACGTCATGAAGCAGGGCAATGCAGGTGGTAGTTTCATCTGCCATTTGTTCTGCAAGATGAACCGGGTGAAGAATATAAGGAACCCCACTCTGGTCGTATTGCCCTTCGTGTGCTTTATATGCAATTTTTATGGCTTTTATGGTTAAGGGAGTATAGACCATAGTTTATTCTGCAGGTGCAGCCTCCGTGTCTGTATTTAATGGAGTGAAAGCTGCCAGAATTTCATCTGCTTCTGCTGTGGTATCTGTGGTGTATGATAAAATAATGGAGACAAACTTTCCTCCCTGTTTGCGGGTACAATATTTCTGAAGAATTTCATAGTCATTGACTGCCACACTTGTTTCCATAACACGGAAATCCTGCCCGGCAATCTGTATATCTGTTACGTCTGAATAAGTATAGCCCATCCCGGTAGCATCCAACATCTGCTGTGCAGCCAGAAAATACTGGTCAACAGTCATATTCTCCAAAGAAGCATCCTCAACAACTAAGGAAACATTAGGAAAACCAGAGATGGAAGAAGCCATCATTTCATAAACAGTGCCGGACAAAGCATCCTCTCCAAGTTCCACCCCGGAAGCTTCCTCCAGAGTAGTCTGGCCCTGCTTCATAACAGACTGAAGCTCTTCCTCTGTATTCATGACTACTGTTTCCGGCGGTGTGAATTTCAGATTCAGCCACTCACTCTGAAAATCAGTGTCTGTGATGGTGCCTTTTTCATAAGGGGAATCAGAAACATCCGTAGCACTTTGTGTATGTGCCTCTTGTTTATTATCTGCATTTGTCATAGCTGCTGTATCAGCTGTCTGCCAGGTCTCCTCCGCCAGTACTGGAATAACAGCACCGGTGCAAAGGGAAAAAGCCAGCACAGCCGGTATTAGTAAGCTCTTTTTTCTTCGCATGAATTCGGTATCCTCCTAAGATTTATAATGCCAGAAAAGTTTGATGCATTCATTGAATAAAGAGGGGGATAAAATATCCCACAAATTGTGACGCACATTTTGCAGAAAGCCTTTTTCAAACATGCTCTGATGTCGTGAAACTATTATAGCAAATTCGAAATTACTTTCCTAGTGATAAAAGGTAGAAAAAAACGTGAAAAAATTGTGAAGGGTTACTGTTCGCTGGTGATTTGCTGTGGGGAGTTGCGTTTCCTGTCATATTTCGTTATAATAAAAACCAAAGACTCAAAACCGATTTTTACCGATTGACAACTTATTATACAAGGAGTTTCTATATGAGCTTTTGGAATACCCTGAAACAGAAATTACGAAGCTTTATTCCGGTAAGCCGCACCTATATGGACAATAAGCTGCGTGAACTAGAAAAAGAGAATAAACGCCAGGAAAAAATCCTCCTGGAGCTTCAGAAAAACAGCCAGTCCATGCTGGAGTTGAAGGAATATGTGTCACAGGAACTGCATCGCCGGGACGACTGGGGAAAGCGGGCTGCACAGGTGCAGCGTGAAGCGAAAGAACGCCAGATCTGGGTGATCAAATGTCCTGCTCCCGAGGAAAAAAAGATCCGTTGGGGCGATTATGCGTATGCAGTTGCCTTGAAGCGTTACCTGGATCGAATGGGAATGTACACTATAATTGACCTGCACGAAGACTGGGACTGTGAAGTAAACGCAGATGTGGTTCTTGTACTTCGAGGCTGCGAATTTTACCGTCCGGATCGCCGGAACACCAAATGCCTCTACATTATGTGGAATATCAGCCACCCGGAGATGGTTACCCAAGAAGAATACCAGCTCTATGATATTGTATGCGTAGGTTCCCGCCATTATGCCAGGGAGCTTCAGGCGAAGCTTACGGTTCCTGTTTATCCATTGCTTCAGTGTACAGACACTGAGCTTTTTTACCCGGATCAGGCAGCTGAATGCAGCCGTGGAAAAGATTATTTATTTATTGGAAATTCCCGTGGTGTGGCCCGCCCCTGTGTATTATGGGCTGCACAGGATAAACTTTCGCTGAAAATCTGGGGTGCCGGCTGGAAAGCTATGTTAGGCCCGGATAAGACCATGGTACAGGACGTTTTCATCGAAAACAGCCAGATTCCCGCCCTTTACCGAAGTGCCCGCGTCACCTTGAACGACCACTGGAAAGACATGCTGGATTATCAGTTTGTGAATAATCGCATTTTCGACGCCCTGGCCTGCGGTCTCCCGGTAATATCTGACTGCTGCGATGAACTCAGGGAAATCTTTCCGGAAGCAGTGCTATACTATAGCAATAAAGAAGAATTCCACCAGTGCGTGAAGAAAATTGAGAACAACTATGAAGAAGTGAAAGCAAAAGTCGATGAGCAGTGGCCGATGATTAAGGAGAAATATTCCTTTGAGACGAGAGCACGGGAACTGGTGGAGATTGTGGAGAAACATTTGCAAAAGTAATAAGTTTATCAGCTGAAAAAGAATGGGAAAGAGAATGGAAAAGAGAATGGAAAAGCAAAGAGATACTTTGATCGATTTATTGAAGGGGATTGGAATAACTTCAATTGTTATAGGACATTCAAGTTGGATATTGCCAGGATGCAATTTTCCAATTGGTCCATTTGTTTACACATATCATTTAATGATATTCTTTTTTGTTGCAGGGATGAGCTTTAAACCGCGTAACGATATAACGCCATATATGCAAATTGGAAAGCGGTTAGGAGGAGTACTCCCCATTTATGTGAAATATAGTATTGTGTTTATTCTTTTGCATAATTTTTTTCTGAAAATTCATATACTTAAGAGTGATACAATTGTATATGGAAAATTAGATATTATAAAACTAATATTTGAGGCATGTATTTTTGGAACATCCGAGGCTATGCTGAGTGCATTTTGGTTTGTTTCAATGTTTTTTATTGGTGTAAGTATGTTTATGTTATTGTATTATCATGCTGAAAAAATGAAATTTCCAATAATATGGCATATTTTATGTGGAGTTTTAACTGCTATAGTTGGCATTTGGTTAAATGATAACGAGGTTATTTTGCAGTATCATATACAGACTTCTGTTCTTGGAATTACAGTTATTTATTTGGGATATTTATTTCAGCATTACCGTCAGTATATGATGAAATATTTACAATGGTGGTTATCTCCAATTTTAGGCATTGTTATTTGGAAAATTCTATCTCTCAATATAGGAATGGTTGAATTGTCGGCAAACATGATTCTTCATCCGTTGATTTTTTATCCAATTACAATACTGGGGATTACTTTCTGTATTTGTATTGCTCAGGGATTTGATAAGGTTGGAGTATTACGGACATTATTTTGTACAGCTGGAAAAAATAGCTATCATATTATGGCACTTCATATTATTACTTTCAAATGTTTTGATTTGATGATTTGCAAGATATGGAAGCTTGGAAATGAAACACTGGAATGTTTTCCTTATTCCTTTGAAAAGTTATGGCCCATTTATTATATTGTGGGTGTGGCAGTACCATTGATTTTGGTATATGGAGAAAGATGGTTAATAGAAAGAACTAGAATAGCCATAAATAAAAAGTTTTTAAAGTAATAGCAAATCAAATGAATTAGTTTAGTTTCTTATCTTTATATGGTGATGTCGAGGTAGGAGACATGTTTGTTTTGTGAAAAAAAGTTAATAGAAAAAACGAGAACTTCGGCGCGAAACGTGTTACTGAACGCGGAGTGAACAGTGCTGTTTTTAGAGAAAAGTGTGGAGAAAATATGCAGAGTTTAAAAAAAATAATTTACAAAGTGCCCATAATTGATAAGCTAATAAAAAAATGGGAGAAGTGTAATAACGAGATAACGAAACTGAGGAGCGAGAATAAAGAACTGAAAGCTTGTATTCAAAAAATGAGTTTTGAAGTAAGGCGAAATGAAGTTTTTCGAGAAATTGATAATATTCATTTCAGAAAAGTACAGAGAGACATGGAAGCAATGTGCCATCCAGAAAGGAGTATCTTGAAGCAGGCACATCCCTTGGTATCTATCATCATAGTAAATCATAATGGAAAAAGTCAGCTTTCAAAGTTATTAAAATCTTTGCATGAAAGAACATTTTATGATAATTTTGAAATCATTATGGTCGACAATGCGTCGGAGGATGAATCTTTAGACATTATAAAAGAATATCAGGCGCTACTTCCAATAAAAGTGATTCGAAATGATGAAAATCTTTCTTTTTCAGCCGCAAATAATATTGGAGCAAACTATGCTGAAGGAGAGTATCTTTTATTTCTAAACAATGATACTGAAGTAACTGATGGCTGGCTTGATGAATTGCTGCTTAGTGCGCTGAATAACGAGAATGTGGGTGCAATCGGAGCAACATTAGTTTATCCTGAAATTCCAAATTACAGTATTAATAAAGGAAAATCGTACACAATTCAGCATGAAGGAATTGCCTTTCGTGACGGAATACGGGAAAACATTAGATATTGGCAACCATATAATGTAAATAATGGTGAAGAAATGCATGTTTGTATGAGCAGAGAAGACCATGAGTGGGCATGTGTAACTGCGGCAGTTTTACTTGTGAGAAAAGAGAATTTCTGGCTGTGTGAAGGATTTGACGAACAATATCTTTATGGATACGAAGATGTAGATTTTTGCTTGAAATTGCAGAAAAGAGGATTACGTAATTATTGTTGCGGTAATTGTCTGGTATTTCACTATGAGTTTGGAACTCAAAGTACAGATGAACCTACTGCGGTTCGAGAAAGACGCGCAAGGAATATGATTATTTTTCGAGGAAAATGGCAAGAGTATTTGCAGAAAAGAATGGAGAATAAAGAAGATTAATTAAAATAAGGGCTTTATGTCAAAACTGTAATTATTGACATAGAGCCCTTGAAGCTTAATTAGATACTAAATTCAATTTAGAAAGTTTAATGTTAGGAAAAAGAGCGTATCCCATTGTCTGAGTGTCCATATTATAGTAAGCAATTTTACGATTTCCATCACTTGAACCAGAACAGGAAACTGTTTTGCCTAGTAAAGAAGAGTAATCTTCTGCTTTGTAAGTAGTTCCGTATATTTCAGAAGAGTTTCCTTTTTGGATAAGGAGGGTGGCGCGGTTGCCAGAAGAATTAAGCTCTTCATAAATAACTTTGCCTGTTACGGACAGATCCTCATCTTTGTAATAATATGGATACTTGCAAATTTCTTCATAGCTGAAAGTAAGATGCAACGGGTCGATATTTGTTTCATTTGTTTGCCAGTAATATGCGTTGAAAACTGGAATCGGCTTTTTTAAATCATTATCGTCGATAGTGCTACAATATTTTATGCTTGCAAGAAAATCTGAATCTGTAATCAAATTTTCAAAAGTATCAAAGTCCATTTGATAACCAAGAGAATGTTCGTATAGGGAAAGCTGATTCTGTGTGTAATCATTTATGCTGTCTAGCATACCATAAATGTCAATGGTATCACCTACTGAAACATTTTCGATATTGGTTGAAAAAGCGGATTGGATAGATGTATTAGGATAGTTGAATAAAAATATATGATTATCAGTATCTCGTATTTTTATATAACCGTGTGTTGGAATTTCATAAAGCTCTACTACAGTTCCGGAAAGCTTAACAGGTATGTCTGAGTAGTTATACGGTGTATTGATTAATGTTTCGTAATCTAAAGAAACTGCGGATGCATTTAATTCCTTTACTGACCGGCAATGATCAAACCAATCTAAATCTAAAAGTGTACCATTTTTTGAGTAGGTAAAAATTTTTTTGCATGGTTTACCGTTCTTGGCTTCAAAAATTTGGTAAGTTCCATCTGGAAAAGTAGTTTTTACCTCTTTTTTAATAATTCCTTTTTTGAATGTGACTTCCTGTATGGTTCCATCTTGATAGGAAATGATACAGGTACCATCGAATGAATTTAAAGCCTCGGACCAATTACCAGTGATTGTAAATGTGGAATCGCTTTGATCAGAAAATAATGAAAAAACAGATTCACCATCATTATTTTTTTCTAACGCACCATAATACATATTATTGAAAACATTAACAGAAACAGTATCCTCCTTTTCGGTAGCACTTATTGGAAGTGCTGATAGAAATAAGAAAAGAATAGATAATGAAAAAAAGTATAACAATTTTTTTTGCATAATATAATCTCCTTTAAAAATATATTACTATTTGAAACAGAATTCGTCAAATAAAAACGCCTTGTTTTTACTAGGATTTTTTGCTACAATTGAAAATATTAATAGATATTTATAAAAAAAGGAAAAAAGTATGAATAAACAATTAAAATGGGTACTACGTGTAATAAATATTGGATGCTTTTTGGCGCTGATTTTATCCTGCATAGTCCCGATAGAGCGAAAAGAAACTCTAACATCTAATATTGATGTAAGTAGTTATGGAAATCTACATAGTATTCCAAGAATTGGGTCGGTTACAGATGAGAAACAGATGAAACTAAAATTTAACCTATATGATGAAAAATTGTATGGTGTAAATTTATATTTTGGTGTGGATGGTGACGACGAAAACGGAAAAGTTACCTGTGCTATTGAATATAATAATGAAACACTTGCAAAACAAACTTTTTCAGTGAAAGAACTGGCTTCATTGACGGAAGGATCTTCGCTGAATTCAGTAGAAATTCTTTTGGATGATTTCGAGAAAAGAGATGGAGAATATACGGTTGTAATAAATGGAACAGGAATTTCTCCAGAGACTCGTGTATCGCTTTTAGGAAATATAAATACTGGAAGCTATTTTAGATACGAAGAATCTGGAAGTTATGGGGAATATTATTCGATTTTATATGCAATTGAGACTCTGAACCCCAAACATCCGTATGTATGGGCATGTGCATTGATTTTTGCATTGAGCTTATTGAGTAGTTATGTTTTTCACATCAGTTATGAGGAGAGTAAGGTTGAAACTGTTAAATAAAGCAAAAGATATAAAAAAATACAAAAGAATATTGGCTGTTTTGGCTATCGTATTACTGACGGCTTTTATTGAAATTATCTTCAACTTTCAGTCAATTATTGGTGGATATGATTGGATGGATGTTACTGAACATATGAAATTGGAAGAAGAAGGTGAGTATGAAAAATATGTGATTGATTTTACAACAGATAAAGCATTATATATTAAGCAAATAAGACTTGTTGGCGAATTTGCAAGTGATGATGCATATGTGATGGAAGTCCAGCAACTTAATGGATTTGGCAAATCGGAAAAGGTAAGTTATTGGGATAATATTAGTACGTGGTTTTCTGAAAGTTATACTAATTTAAATAAGAAAGTTAAAGCTATTAAAATAACTCTTTATAAGCCAGAGAAGACGGAATTACATTCAGTTGCTTTTTCAAATCGTTTTGAGATTAATAAATATCGGGTATTATTTGTAGTATGCTTGCTTGCATTATTGTATGTAATGATATTTGAAAAAAAATTTGTACAAAAGGTTGAATGGTATTTTCTTTGTTTTTCGCTCGTCTTTGGGCTACTTGTTATAATTTATGCACAGCCGACTTATAATGCCTGGGATGAAGAGGTACATTTTCAGAATGTTTATAGTATTGCCAGTGGTAAGCATGTAAAGTGGTCCGAGGCTACACAGGCTATAATAGATAAAAAAACTCCAAGCTGCAATACAAAGGCGGAATATGCAGAGCTGCGAGTTGCAATGAATGAAAAAGGAAGAGAAGTTCTACATTTGGAAACAAAAGAGACTGGTGTTGTTTCATATTCCTTTTTGGCATATATTCCTATGGCTGTTATGATGAAAATTGGAATGCTACTTAATCTTTCATTTTCAAACATGTATATGCTTGGGAAAATTGGAAATCTTTTATTTTATGTTGCAATCATGTTCCTGGCTATTAGATTAGCAAAAAAGAAGAAATTGTTTTTGGTATTTATAGCAATGATGCCGACGTCAATTTATTTAGCTGCTTCTTATTCGTATGATGCAGTGGTTTTTGCCTGTGTAACATTGGGAAGCGTTTTATGGTGCAATGAAATGTTCTATTCACAGAAAAAGTATCAGGCTGTAAATATGGTTAGCTCGATTTTTCTTTTTTCTGTAGGCTGTCTATCAAAGGCTGTATATATTCCATTGATTCTTGTCATGTTGCTATTACCACGAGTTCAGAAAATGAAAAAAAAATATAAGGTTATATTTTGGATTGGAATATTGACAATTTTGGGGTTAGTATTGATGACATTTGTTCTGCCTGTATTTTCTAATACAATTGCTGGAAATGTATCTTTTGGAGGAGATTCCAGAGGGGGAGATACAAGTGTTGTAAGACAGATCCTTTCTATGATCCAGCATCCATGGGCTACTATAAAATTATTAGTTACTGATATTCTGCGGTTTGATAATTTTAGAAACCTTGGAGATCCTTCTTCAAGTAACTATTTTGTAGGGAATTTGATGTTTTTAAATTTTGGTGCATTAGGCGTATTATCGCATAAATGGGTTATGCTTTTGCTTCCGGTACTCTTACTTACGCTGATTTATAGAGATAAGCAGGATAGTGTGATTTCCTACAGTTTTTTGTATAGATTATTTATTATTCTTGTTATAATAATTACAGTTATATTAATTTGGGTTGCATTGTATTTAAGCTTTACTCCAGTGGGGGTAGAATCCATTGCCGGTGTTCAGGCGAGATACTATTTGCCCTTACTTTATTTAATAGCGTTGTTGGTTACAAACAAAAAAGTATATATACAGATATCTGGAGAAAGCGTTTCGAAACTTGTTCTGTTATCAGCAAATATATTTTGGCTTGTATCAATATATAGCTTTTTTCTGCAACCAAGATTATTGTAAGTCATAAGAAAACATAAGGGGAACAGATGAGTCAAACGAAATCGCTAAAAGTTAATTCAGTTATAAATATAATAAAAACTGTACTGAGTATTATTTTTCCACTGATTACATTTCCATATGCTTCCAGAGTATTGGGGGTAAACGGAATTGGAAGAGTCGATTATGCGAATTCTATATCGAATTATTTTGTCCTTTTTGCAGAATTAGGCATTACGACGTATGCTGTAAGAGAAGGTGCAAAGATACGTGAAAATAAGGAACAATTAAATCAATTATGCAGTGAGATTGTTATTATCAATTCTATTTCGACTGCTGTTGCTTATGCAGGATTGGTTCTGTGCTCTTTCCTACCTGTGTTAAAAAATTATCAGAATATTCTGTTGCTATGCGGAACTACTATGATTTTTAATCTGATAGGTGTGAATTGGATTTTTAACATATTTGAGGATTATGTATATATTACCGTCAGAACGTTTGTATTTCAGGTTCTTGCCCTCATATGTATGTTTTGCTTTGTCCGCAGCCGTGATGACTATATTATTTATGCTGGGTTAGTAGTGATGGCAAATGTTGGATCAAATATTTTTAATATATTTTATAAGAGAAAATATATCAGACTTTTTGGAAGAAAACATTATGAGTTAAAAAAACATTTGCCTCCTATATTGATTATTTTTGGAATGAGTGTAGCGTCACAGATTTATTTGAACATGGATACTACAATGATTGGTGCAATGAAAGGTGAAACTGAGGTAGGTTTATATTCAGCAGCAGTAAAACTCAACAGGACGTTGACGACTTTGATTTCCTCTGCATGTACAGTATTGATTCCACGGCTTTCCTATTACATAAAACAAGGAATGGAGAAGGAATACAAGGAGATTATTTATAATGCAGTAAATTACTTAATTGGACTTGCCATACCTTGTGCATTTGGATTTATATTATTGAGTAATGAGTTAATTACAATTTTTAGTGGCGCTGAATTTCAGAATGCTGTTCCGATTATGTGCATTTTAAGCCCGAATATTGTTTTATCAGCGATTAATGGCTTGTTGGTTTTTCAAATATTTGTTCCATTTGGCAAAGAAAAAGATACATTAATTTCAACAATTGCAGGCGCATGTGTAAATATGGTATTTAACTTTGTCTTGATTATTCCTTATGGGGCAAGAGGTGCAGCCGTAGCAACAATTATTGCGGAAGGAACTGTATATCTTATTCTGAGCATCAAAATGAGAAGATTTTATAGAAATGTCAAGCTGTATGGTGAATTATGGAAGTATTCTGTGGCTGGGCTTGGTATGTTTGCTGTTGGCTTGTATATAAGAACATTTAATTTAACTATTATCCCAAGTATTTGTGTTACTGTATTGAGTTGTGTGGTAGTGTATTTTATATTATTAAATATTCTGAATGCCAAAATAATTAGACCAATAAAAGAAATAGTAAAGCAGATCGGAAGTAAGTAGTTAAAGGAAGGAAAAAAAGTTGGGTGTATCAGTAATTATTCCATACTATCATGGAAATAAATATTTAGAAAATTTATCAAAAGTGTTAGCTGATAATATTAAAGAATATGAAAAAAAGTTTGATGAGAAAATTGAAATTTTATTTATAAATGATAGTCCTGGGGATGTTTTGGAAAAGGAATTTTTAAAAGAAATTAGTGGATATTATCGGATAATCGAAAACGATAAGAATTATGGAATACATAAAACCCGAGTAAACGGTATTTGCGAAGCTAGTCAGGAATATATATGGATGCTGGATCAGGATGACATTGTATCAGAAAGATGGCTATTAAGTCAGTCTGAGTGTATTCAAAAATATAAAACTGATATGGTAATAGCAAATGGAAAAAGACAGATATCTGGGAAAGATTATCCAATATTTAAAAATGATAAGACACTAAAAGATGCAACTACTATTGCACCATATGTTGCATTTGGAAATGTTATTGCATCTCCTGGCCAATGCCTAATTCGTAAAAGTGCGATTCCTGTTTTCTGGATGGAAAATATTCTATGGGAGAATTGTGCTGATGATATGTATCTCTGGATGCTGATGTTTGGAGAAAAGCTAAACATCAGTTATAATCCGGAATATTTATATACGCATGTTTCTACAGGGGAAAACTTTTCTTCAAATGAAAAACAAACAATTTATTCCGAATATAAGGTGATTGATCTGTTACGGAAAGCAGGGGGCATTAAAGAATGGTACTTGAGATTCTATGCAGAACGCTTGAAAATAAGAAATAGATATTTCTTTGAGATTAAGAAAAAGTGGCTGTCACAAATATATTATGTAGTAACAGAAATAATAAAAATTTTAGTATTCTGGTTGGTGAAATATTTTAAATTATGAAGATGAAAAAAATATTAATATATGGTCTTAGCAATATGTATGGGGGCGTAGAGGCCTTTATCTTAAATTATGTAAATCATTTGCCTGAAAATAAATATACAGTTGAACTTATTGTTATGAATAGAACTCCGCAATATTTGGGAGAAAAATTAAAACGAGAAGTAAAAATTCATTATGTTCCAGAAAGAATAAAAAATCCTTTGGGATATAACTGCAGGGTAAATGAAATAGTAAAAAAAGGAAATTATGATATTCTCTGGTGCAATTTCTGCACACTTTCAGATATTACCTGGTTAAAAGCAGCCAAAAAATACGGAATCCCTGTTAGGATTGCGCATAGTCATAATTCTGAAAACATGGGGAACAAATTAGTTTTGATTTCCCACTTACAACACAAAAAAATTATCAGCAAATATGTTACACATTTTTTTGCATGCTCTGATGTTGCTGGAGAATTTATGTTTGGCGACAATATTGTAAAACAGAACAACTATTGTCTGATTAATAACGCTATTGAAACAGATAAATACTCCTATAATGAAAATATAAGAATGAAAACTCGATTAGATCTTAAGATAAGTGATAAGATTGTTATTACGAATGTTGGCAGATTTCATTTTCAGAAAAATCATAGCTTTTTAGTTAATGTTTTTTCAGAATTTTATAAAAAATATCCAACTTCTGTTTTGCTGTTGATTGGTGATGGAGAGCTTATGGAAGAAGTGAAAAATCAGGTTAAAAAGCTTGGTTTGACGGATTGTGTTATGTTTTTGGGGAATAGAGGAGATGTTGACCAGCTAATGCAGGCAGCTGATCTGCTTTTGATGCCATCTAGATTTGAAGGACTTCCAGTTTCTGCTATAGAGGCGCAGGCTTCAGGATTACCATGTCTGTTTTCTGATACTATTACTACGCAGGTGAAGATTACGGAGTCAGTAAAATTTGAAAGTCTTGAGGCACCGTTGGAAAAATGGGTGGAAGATATGGAAGAATTGTTAAAAGAACATCGCAAGGATACAAGAGCACAAATTATTAGTGCTGGTTATGATATTGAAGAAAATGCAGAGCACATTTTTGAGAGATTTTTGTAAAAAGGGGAGTTGCAATAATGAGTGAGTGTATTCATGTTCTACACGTTATAAGAGCAATGGATAGAGGTGGTGCAGAAACTATGATTATGAATCTGTATCGTCATATTGATCGAAGTAGAATTAAGTTCGATTTTTTGGTACATGTAGAAAATAAATGCGACTATGATGATGAGATTTTAAAATTAGGAGGTCGAATTTTTCATATTATTCCATATAGAATATATAATTATGAGTCTTATAAGAGTCAGTTTAAGAAGTTATTGGAAACGCATCCAGAAATTCAGATTGTACATGGACATATTGGAAGTAGTGCATCTGTATATTTAAGAGTCGCAAATAAATTAGGACGATATACAATTGCACATAGTCATGCACTTAACAAAATGGACAATCTTTCGGATATTATTTTCAAAATTATGACATTAGATAACAGATGGATCTCTGATTATTACTTAGGATGTTCTTATCAGGCTGGTGTAGATCAGTACGGAAAAAAAGTAGTTTCTTCTGAAAAGTTTAAGGTTTTAAACAATAGCATTGATGCCAGCAAGTATGTTTATGATTCTGAAATACAAAGAAAAATGAAAACCTCTTTAGGAATGGAGGGGAAAATTGTATTTGGACATGTGGGACGTTTTATTCCCTTGAAGAATCATACTTTTCTTTTGGAAGTTTTTTCGGAAATTGCGAAAATTGAACCTAAAGCAGAGTTTATATTAGTGGGACGCGGGGGACTAGAAGATAAAATAAAAAGAAAAGTGCAGGATATGAAACTTGTAGATAAGGTACATTTTCTGGGAGTGAGAGAAGATATTCCTGAGCTTATGATTATGATGGATGGATTTGTTTTTCCTTCTATTCACGAAGGTTTGGGAATTGTAGCAGTTGAAGCTCAGGCAGCAGGTCTTCCATGTTTGATTTCAGAAGGAGTTCCGGATGAAGCTATGGTGACACGGTGTGTTAAGAGAGAGCAGATTGCAGCAGGTGCAAAAGTGTGGGCTGAGACAATTCTGGATATGTATAAGAATATACCTCGCATAAATAGATTGGAAGAAATAAGAACTGCCAACTACGATATATATGAAACAGTAAAACAACTAGAAAATATTTATACGAAAGCTGTAAATGAGGAAAAATAGAATGAAAATATTACTTATTATTCCGGCCTATAATGAAGAAAATTGTATTACCAAAGTAATTGACGAATTGGTTGAGAGATATCCTCAGTATGATTATATCATTGTAAATGATGGTTCAACAGACCATACCTCTGAAATTTGTCATAAAAATGGATATGAAATTATAGATCTTCCAATTAATTTAGGATTGGCGGGTGCATTTCAGACTGGATTAAAGTACGCATATTTAAAAAATTATGATTATGCTATGCAGATGGATGCAGATGGACAGCATTTGCCTGAATATATTGAAGCGTTGATCAAAAAAATAAATGAAGGATATGATATTGTAATTGGTTCTCGGTTTGTAACGGAAAAAAAACCGAAATCTATGCGTATGCTGGGGAGTAATATGATTTCATGGGCAATTCATATGACCACCGGAGTCAGAGTTATGGATCCGACATCTGGAATGCGTATATTTAATCGAAACATGATTAAGGAATTTGCCAGTAACATTAATTATGGACCAGAACCTGATACCATTTCATTTTTGCTTAAACAGGGAGCAAAGATTGGAGAAGTACAGGTGAAAATGGCAGAGAGAATTGCCGGCGAGAGTTATCTGAATTTTACAAAATCAATTTGGTATATGACGAAAATGCTAATTTCAATTATTGTATTGCAGAATTTTAGAAAGCGAAAATATCAGGTTGAGATAATAAATAGTGAGGAGGTCGAAAGATGATTTCTCTTGTATTTAGGATTGCCTTGATTGTTTGTTCTATTTTGACAACAGTTTTTATGATTAAAAAGATAAGAAATTCGAAACTTCAGATAGAACATGCTATTTTTTGGCTCATGTTTGCATTTCTTCTGATTGTAATAAGTTTGTTTCCACAACTTACGATTTGGGGTGCTAAACTGCTTGGAATTTATTCTTCTACCAACTTTATTTTTTTGGTAATTCTCTTTATTGTCATTATAAAATTGTTTATGGCAACAATCGAAATTTCAAATTTGGAATACCGTATTAAAGAATTGTCACAAAAAATAGCTATAGATGAGAAATTTGAAGCAGACAGTAATGATAAAGATCAAAAGGATAGTCAAAAATGAAAAAAGTATGTATTTTTTCAGCACAGTATTTACCTACCGTTGGAGGTGTTGAACGGTATACTTATAATATTGCAAAGCAACTGCAGAAAAAAGGGATAGATGTTACAATTGTTACATCTAGAATTTCAAAACTGAAAGAATTTGAAATCGAAAATGGGATTAAAATATATCGCCTGCCCTGCTATAATCTGATGAATGGAAGGTTTCCGACCGTAAAGTTTAACGGAGAATACCGTAAACTGATGAGAATGTTGAAGAAACAAAAATACGATTTAGTGATTACAAATACTAGATTTTATATTCATTCTCTTGTAGGAGTAACATTCGGGAGAAAGTATGCAAAACGCAATATTGTTATTGAACATGGTACGTCACATATGTCTGTACATAATGCGATACTGGATAAAATGGAGCGGATTTTTGAACATGGAATTACCTGGCTTGTAAAAAGGCAGTGCAATGAGTTCTATGGTGTATCACAGGCTTGTTTGGAGTGGCTTGGACATTTCCATATTAATGGTATTTCTACATTGTATAATGCCGTTGATATGGATGATATCAATAATTTGCTGAATCGGAAAGATGACCTGAGAGACAAATATAGTATTCCCGAAAATGCTATTGTAATAGCATATACAGGCAGGTTGATTGAAGAAAAAGGGGTGCTGCAGTTGCAGGCTGCTTTTCAAAATATTCAGAAGTGTTTTCCGAATAGTTATTTAATTATGGCGGGAGACGGAGTTTTATATCAGAGATTAAAGGAAAGTAGTACAAAAAATATGATACTTATGGGGCAGGTTACTTTTGAAGAGGTTGTAAGTTTGCTAAAAGTATCTGATATTTTTTGCTTGCCATCTGTATCAGAAGGAATGCCTACTTCTGTAATGGAGGCTATTGCTTGCCATAACTTTGTTATAACAACTGAGCGAGGTGGTGCAAAAGAAATTATAGCAGACGATTCTTATGGAATTATTTTAGAAAATAACAAAAAAGATTTGGTTGAGAAGGCGTTACTTCGTTCAATGGAAAATAGGAAATATCGAATATCTGCAACTGAAAAAAGCTATGAACGTTTGATAAAAGGTTTTACGTGGGAAAAAGTTGCAGATAAAATAGAACATGAATTTTTATAAAAGGTAGTAGGTGGAAAAGAAATTGATATGAAAGAGATTGGTGGTAATTATAGAAAATGTTAAAAAACTAAAGATAATGGGAAAAAGAGAAAAACACTGTATATCTATTCTGCAAATTATAATAAGTTTTATTTGTGCAAGAATATTAGTTCCATACATGCGAGTTAGTAATATTTCCGTGACTGTGTTTCCAGTTGCGGTAGGAATATATATACTTCAGTTATATATGGTGAAAAATGTCGACGGATTTATGAAAAATAAATGGTGGTATTTATTTTTTTCTATTGGGATTTCCATAGTACTTATTGCATGTAAACATATGGTAATTGAGTTTACAGAGTTTTACAGTGACATTATGTCAAATTATATATTAAAATATACGGTATATGATATATTTGCCTTTATTGTTTTTGTATACACATTTATGTTACTAAGCTTTTGTGCTATAAAGGGGTTATCTGCTGGAAGAATAAAAGCATTGGTATTGGAAAAAAAAAGTGAAAATAGAATTAGTGGAGTAGGAGTTACTGATTTTAAATGGGTAATTATTTTAGCAGTAATTCTTTTTTTGTGTTGGCTTCCATACTTGATTTTGTATTATCCAGGAATTATTTATGGAGATTCTACCATTTCTATAGGTGAAGCAATTGGAAATTTAGACTATACGAACACCCATCCTTTTGTGTTTACAATGTTTGTAAAATTGTGTATTTTTTTCAGTAACTGTTTAGAATTTGGGAATACATTAGGATGTGCAATTTATTCTGTTTTGCAAATGATTTATATGGCAAGCGTTTTTTCATATAGTATTTGCTGGTTGAAGAATAAAAATATTTCCAAAAAAGTTTGCTTTATTGTGCTACTATTTTTTGCATTGTCAAGATTTTGGGGATTGCATGCGATAAGTATGTGGAAAGATCCTATTTATGCAGTTGCAGTTTACTTTTATAGCCTTAAATTATTTGATTTAATCTATTCTAGAGGCGCTGTATCAAAAGATAAAAAATATATATTGCAATGCGTTGTAGCAATTTTGATTATTTGTTTCTTCAGACACAATGGTCAATATGTTGCATTAGTTTCCTTGCTTTTGATGATAAGTTGTTTTGCTTTTGCAAAAAATAAATATATGGTGAAAAAAGGTCTGATCTTGTCGATTGCGATTACAATTCTATTTTCGGGAATTGTTCAAGGACCGGTATACCGACGCTTTGGAATTGAGGGAACTGCAACTGGGGCATATGGAATACCATTACAACAAGTTGCAAGGACTGTTGTGTACGAGGGTAACATATCGAATGAAGAAAAGTCTTTTTTGAATGAAATTATGCCGCTGGAGAAATACATAGATAATTATAGCCCAGGATTAGTTGATCATATGAAGTGGAGTGAAGATTTTAATACAGAGTTTTTTAAGGAACATAAGAAGGAGTTCCTAAAGGTATGGATGTCACTGCTAATAAAAAATCCTATATTATTCATAGAAGCATGGGCTATGGAAACTTGTGGCTTCTGGGGGCTGAGCTATTGGGAATTAAATGATTTTGATAGTAATATTACTATGGGAGCACCAAGAGAGACTAGTGAGCTTAAAAAAGTGTATGATATTACAAGTGGTAGTCTTCTTGGGGAAAATTCGAGTATTGATTTAACTTTAAAAAGGTATTTTTCAGTTGTGACGCAAATGCCATCTGTTGCATTGTGCTTATGGATTTCATTATTTATGATTCTGTATGCACTAGTAGAAGGAAAATGGCGTTATCTACTATTTTTTATTCCTTGTTTGGGAAATATAGCCACACTATTAGTAGCTACACCAATTACTTACTGGCCGCGTTATGGATTATCTTTCATTTGCCTGTTACCGATTAGTGCTCTTTTTCCATACTTGCTCAAAGAGTTAGAGGAGAGTTAAGACACAAAGAGAAATAGATATTTAGCTGAACTTGTCAAGTTAATAAAAAGGAGCATAACAATGAGACAAATTGAGACGAACAGAAAGTATAAGCATTTTAAAGGAAATGAATATAAAGTTTTATATATAGCAGAGCATTCTGAAACTGGAGAACAGTTTGTTGTGTATCAGGCTTTGTATGGTGACTTTAAAGTGTATATTAGGCCTTTAGAAATGTTTGCCTCAGAAGTGAATCGTGATAAGTACCCGGAAGTGAAGCAACGATATAGATTTGAACTTGTAGAAGACTAGACAATCCCCTTGCCCGCCGATTCCCCATGTAGTACAATGTACTACATAAGCAATCGGCGGATTTTTATTTCTTTAAAAATATATTATTATGAAATGGGAGGGCGCTTAAATGAAGATTGGTGAAAGCTCCAAATCGGAACAGATATACAACCAGTTACCAGTATCGGAACAGCAAAGCAGCAGTAAAATGAAAATAAAAAACACCTCCCACCAGACAATTTCCCTCGGCAATACCGCCTTCGCATCCATTCGGGAAGCCAATAGCTTCTACATTGACAAAACAGATTTTATCCGTCAATGGTGGGAAAGCCAGGATGTTGCTACGTTGATAACGCGGCCAAGGCGATTCGGAAAATCTTTAAATTTAAATATGCTTGAATGCTTTTTCTCAGAAAAATACAGGGGAGAAGGAGAACTGTTTCGGGGATTATCAATCTGGAATCATGAGAAATATAGAGAAATTCAGGGAACATACCCTGTGATTTTTTTCAGTTTCGCAGACATAAAAGGGCAGACTTTTACCTCCGCCCGGGAGGCAATCTGTCAGGTAATTCAGGATTTATATGCCGAATTTGGATTTTTAAAGGAAAGTGAACGCTTAAGTCAGGAAGAAAAAGATTATTTTTCTCTGGTTACGTCAATGATGTCAGATGCGGTTGCTGCAATGTCACTGAAGCGCCTTTCTATGTGCTTACACAGTTATTACGGAAAAAAGGTTCTGATTTTTCTTGATGAGTATGATACGCCCTTGCAGGAAGCTTACATGTATGGATTTTGGGACGAATTGACAGGTTTTATGCGTGGATTATTTAATTCCACATTTAAGACAAATCCTTATCTGGAACGAGCTCTGTTGACAGGAATAACGCGGGTTAGTAAAGAGTCTATTTTTTCTGATCTAAACAATTTAACAGTTATAACTACTACTTCGGAGCAATATGCTGATTGCTTTGGGTTTACAGAAACAGAAGTATTTGACGCCCTGGAAAAGTATGGAATGTCAGATCGGCAAGTCGAAGTTCAGACATGGTATGACGGATTTTCCTTTGGAAACAAAAAGGATATTTATAATCCATGGTCAATCACATGTTTTTTGAAAGAGAAGAAGCTAAGACCCTACTGGGCAAATACCAGTTCCAATCAGCTTGTGGGAAAACTGGTAAGAGAAGGCTCTGCTCAGATAAAAATGGTCATGGAAGATCTGTTGGCAGGGAAAAGCTTTCAGACGGAAATTGACGAGGAAATTATTTTTGAGCAGCTGCAGCGGAAGAAAGGGGCAATCTGGAGTTTGTTTCTTGCCGGTGGGTACCTGAAAGTTGTAAGGAGTGAGTTTGATATATCCAGTGGTAGATACAGCTATGAATTGGCTTTGACAAATCAGGAAGTCAAAATGCTTTTTGAAGATATGGTGGAGGGATGGTTTTCTGATGAAACAGTCCCATATAATGATTTTCTGAAAGCTTTTCTGGCAAAAGATCTGGATTATATGAATGAATATATGAACCGTGTGGCAGAAGCGACATTCAGTACCTTTGATACTGGCAGAAACCCGTCTGATGATACCAATCCTGAAAGATTTTATCATGGATTTGTACTTGGGCTGATTGTTGAACTTGCAGGAAAGTATCGGGTTACCTCTAATCGGGAAAGTGGATTTGGCCGATATGATGTTATGCTGGAACCCCTGGAGAAAACGAAAGCTGCCTTTGTCCTGGAATTTAAAGTATTTAATCCACGTAAAGAAAAGACATTGGAAGATACTGTGGCAAATGCATTACAGCAGATAAACGAAAAAGATTATGACTGTGAGCTTTTAAGCCGGGGAATTCAGAAAGAGAATATTTTCCATTATGGATTTGCTTTTGAGGGGAAAAAAGTATTGATCGGATAGTTTGGGGAACAATCCCCTTGCCCGCCGATTGTCTATGTAGTAAAATAAAGCTACAAGACAATCGACGGATTTTTTACGTAAAGAAAACTTACTTAAGAATCGCCGGAAAGGAAAACATTTAAAATGGATAAAATAGCAGTACTAATCCCCTGTTACAACGAGAGCAAAACCATAGAAAAGGTTGTAACAGATTTTAAGAAAGTATTGCCGGAAGCGGTAATATATGTATACGATAATAATTCCACTGACCATACAGATGAAATTGCCCGCAGAGCAGGTGCTGTAGTCAGATATGAATACCAGCAGGGCAAAGGAAACGTTATTCGCAGGATGTTTCGTGAAATTGATGCACAGTGCTATATTATGGCAGACGGAGATGACACTTATCCCGCAGAATTTGCCCCTTCAATGGTTGAGAAAGTATTAAATAAAAAAGTTGATATGGTAGTGGGAGATCGTCTGTCATCCACTTATTTTACAGAGAACAAGCGACCATTCCATAATTTTGGAAACAATCTGGTGCGTAAATGTATTAACATTATGTTTAAAACCCAGATAAACGACATTATGACAGGCTACAGAGCGTTCAGCTACCAGTTTGTAAAGTCCTTCCCTGTATTATCCAAGGGATTTGAGATTGAGACTGAGATGAGCATTCACGCAGTTGATAAGAACATGTATATCGAAAATGAAGTGATCGAGTACAGAGACCGTCCCGAAGGCAGCGAATCCAAACTGAATACATATTCAGATGGCTTCCGTGTACTGAAAACCATAGCCAGATTATACCGCAATTATAAGCCAATGGCATTCTTCGGACTGGTGGCAGCAGTGCTTTTGATTCTTGGAATTGGATTCTTTATCCCGGTATTTGTAACCTTCCTTGAAACCGGACGTGTAGGAAAAATTCCTACTCTGATCGTATGTGGTTTTGCTGTTTTGGGAGCAATTCAGTCATTGTTTTCCGGACTGGTCCTGCAGACAATGGTTCAGAAGAACCGGCAGGATTTTGAAATGGAACTGCAGAGAATACAGGAGCAGTATAATAATTTAGAAAAATAAAATGAAAAAAGTGGAAGCGCGAAAATGAGCTTCCACTTTTTACGTTATATGATTATTGTTGTAGTCTGTATAATAAGAAGAATTTCAATCACCATCATGGTTTTCCATATTTTGTAGCTGTTTTTGTGATCTACTGACACCATCTAAGTTGAGAACAGGGAGCAAGAGGAGGAAAATAACGTTCTTGAATGCCCTGTATATGATTGTAAACATCTTTAACTCAGGAACTGTACAGGTAAACGTCTCTGTAAGAACGGGGGAATCCGAGGACAAGGTTATGGTACCTGTAGGTTTATGAGTTGTCATCATAACATATTCAATGGGCTGATGAAGGTTAAACCGAAACTGGGCTTTATACATAAGAAGACATACACCGCTGATAGAGAGAAGAATGATAAAAAGCGAGAGGATATGTCCTGGTATTTTCTTTTCTTTATTCATATATAGAATCTCCTGTGTAAAAAAATATTTGTGAAATATGCTCTGCTATTCACACAAAAATAAAATTTCATGTTAAAATATTATAACGAATCGGAAATAAATATGCAATGATTTATAAGAAAAGAGAGGGATAAATGAAGAAACGGAAGCGCTTACTGGTTATACTTTCAACATTTGCCATGGCTGCTCAGCCCCTGTGCGTTGCCGCAGAAATGCAGGATGCAGAAGGCTTTGGGGCAGTAGAAGAAATATGGGCTGACGAGGAGAATGAGGAGGAATTTGCTGCAGCTCCTGAAGTGGAAAATGAGGATTTAAATGGCTTTCAGGCTGAAATTTCCACAGAGGAAAATGACAGGATTGAGGCAGAAGAATCTGGTGAGATCATCTCCGGTGCTATTGCTGGAGATTCCGTTGACAGCGGCATCAGCCTTTTTTCCCTGGACTATTACACGGACAGCTATGGTGCTCAGCTGGATGGAAATGCAAAGGCCTTGTATGATCTTCTGGTGCAGAATTATGTGGTGGATTACAGCCAGTATCTGGAAAGTGTTGATTTTCCTTTTGAATTTCCTGATACCATTACATTTGAAGCAGTTGTTGAGGATGGCAGTTTTCAGAGAAAAGGAGAAAGCTATGAACAGGCTACCGATGATGTGAAAACAGCCATTCAGGCAGCTTCAGATGCTTTTTCCTATGATTATCCACAGGCATTCTGGTTCAGGGGCAGCAACTATGGATACCGGGTCAGTTGTGTTCGGGATGGGTCCTCTTCTACCGGATACAGAGGAACCTTTAAGAATTTCACCTTTAAACCGGCGAACAGGGAAATCAGTGAGAATGCCCATACTCGAATGGGGGATTTTATGGATGGTGTTCAGAGTGCTGTTGCAGAGCTGAAGGAGCAGACTGTGGGCATGGATATGGAGCAGAAAATAAAGCGGATTCATGATTATATCTGTCAGAGAGTTACTTACCGGAACGATAATACTTTGTGGGTGCATTCTGCTGCCTCATTGTTTCTGGATGCAGATCCTGCATTTGTCTGCGAAGGCTATGCGAAATCTATGAAAATTTTCTGCTATTATATGGGAATAAATTGTGCCTGTGTCAGCGGAACAGCCAGGGGAACTTCTTCAGGAACTCCTGGAGCGCACATGTGGAATTATGTACAGATGGATGATGGAAACTGGTATCTGGTGGATGCCACATGGGATGATGTGGGAACCCCGCCATCTTCACGGTATTTGCTGGTGGGGCGGTCTACAAAGGGACAATATATTACCATTGGTGAGGAGCGTGTGGAGTATACCAGTTTTTCTACTACCTCAGCAGAAACGGTGGGGCCTGTGTTTATTTTGCCGGTTCTGGCAGAAGAGAGTTATGCAGATAATAAGGGGAAAAATGAGCCCACAGTTACATCTGCGCCTACAGTAACTCCAACTGCGGCAGTAAGTGCAGAGCCGACCCCGACTGCAAGTGTGACACCCACTCCAACCGTAAGTGCGGAACCGACCCCGACCGTAAGCGTAGAACCGACCCCGACTACAAGTGCGGAACCGACCCCGACCGTAAGCGTAGAACCGACCCCGACTGCAAGTGTGACACCTACTCCAACCGTAAGTGCGGAACCGACCCCAATTGTAAGCGTGAAACCGGTGCCAACCGTAAGTGTGGCTCCGGCCCCGACTGTAAGTGCGGAACCGACCGTAAGCGTGAAACCGGTGCCAACCGTAAGTGTGGCTCCGACACCAACCGTAAGTGCGGAACCGACCCTGACCGTTAGCGTGAAACCGACGCCAACTGTAAGCGCGGGACCGACCCCGACTGCAAGTGCAGAACCGGCACCGACCGTAAGCGTGGCTCCAATACCGACTGCGACACCTACACCAACTACCACCACACTTACCTTACGGATAAAACAAACCTACAAGTCAGGTGGTAAAATAAAGTCGGTCCGCACCACCAATAAGAAGATCGCCAAAGTGGACAAGAAAGGTAAGATTACTGGAAAAAAAGCCGGAAAAGCAACGGTAACGATCACTTATACCAACGGAAGCCGCAGGATTTTCCAGGTAAAAGTGCAGAAAGGCATTGTAAAAACAACGTCTGTTTCCGTGAATAAACGGAATATAATCCTTGCCAGAAAAGGAAAAAGCTTTCAGCTGAAAGTTACTCTCACACCAGTCACCAGCCAGCAAAAAGTAACTTATAAAAGTTCCAATTCCAAAGTAGCAGCAGTAAATTCAAAAGGAAAAATAGTTGCGAAAAAGAAAGGAACAGCTACAATTACAGTGAAGTCAGGAAACAAAAAAATTACCTGCAAAGTCAAAGTAAAGAAATAACCCCCAAATACTGTCAGAACCGAAACAAAATAAAGTTTTGGTTTTGACAGTATTTTTTTATTGACAAAGTCCAAAAATGTGATATACTTTGATAATCAAACTATTTTAAATTAAAAATAAGAACTACACAACATACCTGGAGGGTATTATGGTTGGAAAAATAAAGGGAACCGGTTCCTACAGGCCGGTTCAGGTGTGGGACAATGACAAACTGTCCCACATGATGGATACAAGTGATGAGTGGATTCGTGGGCGAACCGGAATCGGTCAGAGACACATTGCAAGCGGTGGAGAGACCGTTGCTTATATGGCAGCTCGTGCGGCTGAGGAAGCTCTTTCAGATGCAGGAATGCGACCGGAAAAGATTGATTTGCTCCTGGTGTCTACCATGTCATCTGAAAGAATCATGCCGTGTGCTGCATGCGAAGTGCAGAAACTGATCGGTGCAGTGAACGCAGCCTGCTTTGATCTGAACGGTGCATGCACAGGATTTCTGTTGGCGTTGAATACAGCCCAGGCCTATCTGGGACAGCAGATTTATCGCAGGGCATTGGTAATTGGTTCTGAAACTCTTTCCCATCTTACAAACTGGAAGGACAGAAGTACCTGCGTATTGTTTGGCGATGGCGCCGGTGCGGTGGTGCTGGAAGCGGAAGAAAATGCAGTCTATACCCAGGCTGTTCATTCTATTGGAAGTAAAGGCGAAGCCCTTACCTGTGTCAGCCGCAATCAGCAGCAATTTATAGAAAAAGACGCAGATATTTCTTCAACTTACATGCAGATGGATGGAAAAGAAGTATTCAAATTTGCAGTTTCCAAAGTTCCGGAAGTGATTATGGAGGTTTTGGAAAAAGCAGGAAAAACAAAAGAAGAAATCCGCTTTTACATGCTTCATCAGGCGAATAAAAGAATCGTTGCTTCAGTGTCAAAACACATGAACGAACCTTTGGAAAAGTATCCGATGAATATAGAAAATCTGGGAAATACATCCTCCGCAAGCATTCCGCTTCTCCTGGATGAGTGGAATAAAAAAGGCAGATTAAATTCAGGAGACTGGATTATCCTTTTAGGATTTGGCGGTGGACTTACCTATGGAGCCAGCCTGCTTCAGTGGTAAAAATGTGTATCAGGGCTTTGAAAAATAAAACTATAGCAGATAAAAAAGCTGCTTTGCTCTGGAAATCAGGTAATTCAGGCTGATAAATACAGGTTGTTAGAGAGCGTTTTGAAAATCATTTCCGCAATCTGCGCGCCCTATTTTACAGTATATTTTGCAGAATGTCTTTTTCAAACACACTCTGGTCATATAAAGTGAACAGCAACCATGTAAAGCTTTGAATCATAAAAAGTTGAAAAATGGATTTGAAAATCTAAAAAACAAAATAAGGAGAACAAAAAAATGTTAGAAAAAATCAAAGAAATCGCAGCAGATTCATTAGGAGCAGACGTAAGTACAATGACAGCAGAAACATCTTTCAAAGAAGATCTCGGAGCAGATTCCCTTGATCTTTTTGAGATGGTAATGGCACTGGAGGAAGAGTTTGAGGTAGAGATTCCTACTGAAGATCTTGAGAATATTAAGACCATCGGTGATGTGGAAAGCTATCTTCAGAGTCGCCAGTAATTTGGAAATTTTGTATTCAGGCTTTGGCAGTATACATAAATAATAAGCCGGAATGTCAAGAAATATAAGTTGTTTACAGGATGATTCCGGCATGTATTTGCCATAGGTGGGCATGGTATAACGGAATTACAGAATGGAGAATTTCATGAAAACAGAAGTTACGGAATTACTTGGAATTGAATACCCGATCATTCAGGGCGGCATGGCCTGGGTGGCAGAATATCATCTGGCAGCAGCTGTTTCAGCAGCTGGCGGGCTGGGGCTGATTGGAGCCGCAAGCGCTCCTGCAGACTGGGTTCGTCAGCAGGTACGGGAGGTAAAAAAACTGACCGATAAACCTTTTGGTGTGAATATTATGCTGATGAGTCCATATGCAGATGAGATTGCACAGGTAATTGTGGAAGAAAAAGTTCCAGTGGTTACAACCGGTGCAGGAAACCCTGAGAAATACATGAAAATGTGGAGAGAAGCAGGAGTAAAGATCATTCCGGTTATTGCTTCTGTGGCTCACGCAAAGAGAATGGAGCGATGCGGAGCGGATGCTGTAGTGGCAGAAGGATGTGAATCCGGCGGCCATATCGGTGAGACAACCACAATGGTTCTGGTGCCTCAGGTCGTAGATGCAGTGAACATTCCGGTTATTGCAGCTGGTGGAATCGCAGACGGAAGAGGGATTGCAGCAGCCTTCATGCTTGGTGCAAAAGCCGTTCAGATGGGAACTCATTTTGTGGCAACCACAGAGTGCTGGGCACATCAGAATTACAAAGATATGATACTGAAAGCAAAGGACATTGATACAAAGGTAACTGGTCGTTCCACCGGTCATCCGGTACGTGCTCTCCGCAATCAGATGACAAAAGAATACTTGAAAAAAGAGGCAGAAGGAGTTCCGTTTGAGGAACTGGAGCAGATGACGCTTGGCAGCCTGCGCCGTGCTGTTGTAGACGGAGATGTGAAAATGGGAAGCGTTATGGCTGGTCAGAGTGCAGGACTTGTGAAGGAGCAGATGAGCTGTCAGGAACTGATCAGAAAGCTGGTAAAAGAGACGGATGCGTTGTTGAAAGGAACTGGAATTTATGAGTAAGATCGCATTTCTTTTCCCTGGGCAGGGAGCACAGAAGGCTGGAATGGGACAGGATTTTTATGAAAAGTATCCTTCTGCCAGACAGGTTTTTGATCAGGCAAGTCAATGGCTTTCTCTGGATATGAAAGCTCTTTGCTTTGAAAAAAATGACAGATTAAACCTTACAGAATATACGCAGGCAGCACTGGTAACCACCTGTCTTGCAATGGAAAAAGTGGTGGAGGAGTGTGGGCTTCATCCGGATATAACTGCCGGATTAAGCCTTGGAGAGTACTGCGCCATTGCTGTTTCAGGTGGAATGAGTGTGAAAGATGCCATAGTAACTGTGCGAAAAAGAGGAATCCTTATGGAACACGCAGTGCCGGCAGGAGAAGGCTCTATGGCAGCTGTTATAGGTCTTGATGCAGATAAGATCCAGAACGCAATTGCAGGAACAAAGGCTGAAATTGCCAATTACAACTGCCCTGGACAGATTGTTATCACAGGACCAAAACCTGCTGTAGAAGAAGCTTCTGTGAAGCTGAAAGAAGCCGGTGCAAGACGTGTACTTTCCCTTGCAGTAAGTGGCCCTTTTCATTCCTCTTTGCTTCAAAATGCAGGAAAAGAACTGGAAAAAGAACTGTCAAAAGTGGAATTTTCCGGTCTGAAGATTCCTTATGTGACCAATGTGACTGCCCAGTATGTGACAGACATCAGAGAGACAAAAGATCTTCTTGCAAGGCAGATTTCTTCCTCTGTTCTCTGGCAGCAGAGTGTGGAAAAGATGCTTCAGGAGGGCGTGGATACCTTCGTAGAGATTGGCCCTGGAAAGACTCTGGCTGGTTTTATCAAGAAAATAGCGCCGGAAATGAAGACCTATAATATTCAGAATGTGGAAGATCTTGAGCAGATTTCAGATCTTATACACAGTAGAAAATAAGATTAAAAACAGTTAATTAAAACAATACAGGTATTATCAGAAGCAGCCGATACGGAGAAATTCAGAAGTGGTTAACAAAGGAAAAGTTAATGTTTGTCGTGCTGGAAAAATATGATATTTACCTGACTTTACAGGAGTAAAACAAGGAATGAATGCAGAAAAAAAGATTGCAGTTGTAACAGGTGCTTCCCGTGGAATCGGAAGAGCGATTGCTCTTGAGCTTGCTGCTAAGGGAGCATTTGTAGTTATAAATTATAATGGTTCAAAAGAAAAAGCGGAGGCAGTGAAAGCTGAGATTATTGCTGCCGGAGGTGCGGCTGAAACCAGTCAGTGCAACGTATCTGACTTTGATGCCTGCGGTGCTTTTATTAAAGAAACAGTAAAAAAATATGGACAGATAGATATCTTGGTGAATAACGCAGGAATTACAAAAGACGGGCTTCTGATGGCAATGAGTGAGGATGATTTCTGCAGAGTTATAGATACAAATCTTAAAGGAACTTTTAACTGCATTCGTCATGTGGCCAGACAGATGTTGAAGCAGAAAAGCGGACGCATTGTAAATATGGCATCCATTGTTGGCATCGGCGGAAACCCCGGACAGGCTAATTATGCAGCCTCAAAAGCAGGTGTGATCGGTCTCACAAAGACTGCAGCAAAGGAACTTGCATCAAGAGGAATTACCGTAAATGCCGTTGCTCCTGGCTTTATCAGAACGGACATGACAGATGTACTTTCTGATAAGGTAAAAGAAGAAACCTTGAAGAATATTCCTATGGGAACATATGGTGAACCGGAGGATGTAGCTAAGGCAGTAGCATTCCTGGCATCACCGGAAGCCAGATATATTACAGGGCAGGTTTTATGCGTAGACGGAGGAATGTTATGAGTAAAAGACGTGTAGTGGTGACTGGACTTGGAGCAGTAACACCTGTGGGAAATAATGTGCAGACCTTCTGGGAAAGTGTAAAAACAGGCAAAATAGGAATCGGAGAAATTACCAGATTTGATACTGCAGATTTTAAGGTGAAGCTTGCTGCTGAAGTAAAAGATTTTAATGCAAAAGATTATATGGATTTTAAAGCTGCCAAACGAATGGAGTTGTTTTCCCAGTATGCAGTGGCTGCATCAAAGGAAGCTATGGCAGATGCAGGAATTGAAATGGAAAAAGAAGATCCTTTCCGCGTCGGGGTGATCGTGGGTTCCGGAATTGGAAGCCTTCCGGCAATGGAGGCAGCAGACCAGAGACTAATCCAGCGCGGACCCTCAAAGGTTGACCCTCTTCTTGTTCCCAAAATGATCAGCAATATGGCCGCTGGAAACGTATCCATTGCTCTTGGTGCAAGGGGAAAATGCACCAACGTAGTGACTGCCTGTGCGTCTGGAACACATTGTATCGGAGATGCATTTCGTGCAATCCAGTATGGTGATGCAGAAGTTATGATCGCAGGGGGAACGGAAGGTGCGATCAGCCCGGTTGGTGTGGCTGGATTCACGAATCTGACCGCTCTTAGCACCAGTCAGGATCCATATCGTGCATCCATTCCATTCGATAAAGAAAGAGGCGGTTTCGTAATTGGAGAAGGAGCCGGAGTTGTTGTTCTGGAGGAACTTGAGCATGCAAAAGCACGTGGTGCGAAGATCTATGCTGAGGTAGTGGGATATGGCGCAACTGCCGATGCCTACCACATTACATCTCCGATTGAAGACGGCAGCGGAGCGGCACGTGCTATGACGGATGCCATGAAAGAAGCTGGTGTACAGCCAGAAGAAATCGACTACATTAATGCGCATGGAACCGGTACACACCACAACGATCTCTTTGAGACAAGAGCCATTAAAGCAGCACTTGGAGATGCAGCAAAGAAGGTAAAAATCAATTCTACCAAATCTATGATCGGACATCTTTTAGGAGCCGCCGGAGGTGTGGAAGCTGTTGTCTGTGTGAAGTCCATTGAGGAAGGTTTTATTCATCAGACTGTAGGTACAAAGGAGACAGAAGAAGAGTTGAATCTCGATTATTGTATCGGCGGACCAACACGGCAGGAAGTAAATTATGCTATGAGTAATTCTCTTGGATTTGGTGGACATAACGCAGTACTTTTAATGAAAAAATACAGGTAAAAGTGAGTAATATCAGTTTGCGAAGCCTGTGACTGTGAAGGTACTAAACAGCTACATTTAAAGTATGAATTGCTGCAGAAATTGCTGTAAATAAGGAGAAAAAAATCATGGAATTTGAACAGATATTAAAGTTGGTTGACCATGTATCAGCTTCTCATCTGGAGTCTTTCTGCTATGAAAGTGATGGAGTGAAACTGACTTTAAATAATAAAATTGCACCTGTGATCATACCTGGAACCATGCAAAATAACATATTATCTGGTGCTGAAACAGGAGAAAAAGGTTTCGTATATGGAGAAAAATATAGCATTTCAGAACAGGCTCCAGATAGAAAAATAGCGGATAAAGAACTTTCTGCAAGTGAGAAAAAACAGGCTTCAGATACAGTGATTTCCAACGGAGAACCAACAGGAAATACTGTGAAATCTCCTCTGGTGGGAACATTCTATGCAGCTCCATCTGAGGATGCTCCTGCCTTTGTAAAAGTGGGAGATATAGTAAAAAAAGGACAGATTCTTGCTATTGTAGAAGCTATGAAACTGATGAACGATATTGAAAGCGATTTTGATGGAGAAGTTGCAGAAATTCTGGTTGAAAACGGTCAGCCTGTAGAGTATGGACAGCCGTTATTTGTAATCCGTTGATATAGACAGAAGCTAAATTTTATAATATCCATGTTAAAAGGTCAGAATCCCTTTTGACACGCAGAACATTTTATCAAAAATAGGATAAATATATTCGTTTTTCAATGAAATAGGAGCAGATATGAATCACTTAAATATAAAACAAATTGAGGAAATTCTTCCTCATCGTCACCCGTTCCTTTTGGTTGACTACATCGAAGATTATGAACCGGGAGAATTTGCTGTTGGCTATAAATGTGTCACATTCCGGGAGGATTTTTTTAAAGGACATTTTCCCCAGGAGCCGGTAATGCCAGGCGTTCTGATCGTGGAGGCACTGGCACAGACAGGTGCGGTTGCGATTCTTTCCAAGCCGGAAAACAAAGGCAGGATTGCTTACTTTGGTGGTATTGATAAGTGCAGGTTTAAAGGAAAAGTTCAGCCTGGAGATAAGCTAAAACTGGAAATGAAAGTCATGAAACAGAAAGGGCCTATGGGTGTTGGAGAGGCTGTGGCAACTGTTGATGGAAAGGTTGTAGTAAAAGCGGAACTTACTTTTATGGTAGGTTAGATAGATATATATAATGATACTCAGAAGGGTGAAATTATGATCAGAAAGTTATTAATTGCCAATCGCGGAGAAATTGCCGTAAGGATCATCCGCGCATGTCGGGAAATGGGAATAGAAGCAGTTGCAGTGTATTCTGAGGCTGACAAAGAAAGCCTGCATACGCAGCTTGCAGACGAAGCCATCTGCATTGGACCGGGACCTTCTGTTAAAAGTTATCTGAATATGGAAAGTATTATCAGTGCCGCCATAGTATCCGGTGCAGATGCAATACATCCTGGCTTTGGCTTCTTATCTGAAAATGCTAGGTTTGCCCAGATTTGTGAGCAGTGCGGCATCACTTTTGTGGGACCTCCATCACAGGTAATCCAGAATCTGGGAAACAAACAGATTGCCAGAAATACCATGGAAGCAGCAGGAGTTCCCGTAATCCCTGGCACTACAAAAGCTATTCTGGATGTGGAAACAGGAGCAAGAGAGGCCAGTCGGATCGGCTATCCGGTTATCATAAAAGCAGCTCTTGGAGGCGGCGGAAAAGGTATGAGAACTGCCTTCTCTCCGGAGGACTTTGAACTGGCATTTCTTACAGCTCAGAAGGAATCTCAGATCGCATTTGGAGATGGAACCATGTATATCGAACACTTTGTGGAACATCCCAGACATATTGAATTTCAGATCCTCGCAGACAGTCATGGAAATGTAGTACATCTTGGAGAAAGGGACTGTTCGATTCAGCGAAATCATCAGAAAATGATTGAAGAATCTCCTTCTATGGCAGTGTCAGAAGAGCTGCGGAAAGAGATGGGAATTGCAGCAGTAAAAGCGGCGAAAGCAGCACATTATGTAAATGCCGGAACTATTGAATTTCTCCTTGAAAAGACAGGAAAATTTTATTTTATGGAAATGAATACCCGTATTCAGGTTGAGCATCCTGTAACAGAATGGGTTACCGGTCTGGATTTGGTAAAGGAGCAGTTAAGGATTGCTTCCGGGGAAAAGTTGCCTTTTTCCCAGGAAGATATTCATATTCAGGGACATGCCATAGAATGTCGTATTAATGCCGAAAATCCATGGAAAAATTTTCGCCCGTCACCTGGAACAATCACAGATCTTCATCTTCCCGGAGGCCAGGGAATCCGGGTAGATACAGGAATTTACAGTGGTTATCAGATTCCACCGTATTATGATTCCATGCTTGCAAAGCTGATCGTACACGGCAATAACCGTGAGGAAGCAATTGCAAAAATGAAAAGCGCTCTGGGAGAAATGATCATTCAGGGTGTTGATACAAATGTAGACTATCAGTTTGAAATTATGAACGATCCGGACTATCAGAAAGGGGTATTTGATATCGGCTTTCTGGAGAGTCATCAGATCGGAGGAGTGAAGGTAAATGAAGCTTAGATATGCCTTTAAACGTACAATTGCAAACAAAGCTGCAGGTGCAGATAAAGAACTGAAACCAGAAGTGCCGGATGGTATGCTGAAGAAATGTAATGCCTGCAAGGCCGCTGTATTTGTAGATGAGGTGAAAAAGAATGCCTATATCTGTCCGCATTGCGGTAATTATTTCCGTGTTCATGCGAGGAGAAGAATCGAAATGCTGGCAGATGAAGGAACCTTTGAAGAGTGGGATAAGGTAATGCCAATAAGTAATCCTTTGTCCTATAAAGGGTACGAAGAGAAGGTAAAAAAGCTTCAGGAAAAGACAAATCTGGACGAAGCAATTGTCACAGGAAAGGCAAAAATAGGCGGAATATCTGTAGTACTTGGAGTGTGTGACAGCCGTTTTCTCATGGCCAGTATGGGAGAAAATGTGGGAGAAAAAATTGCAAGAGCAGTGGAAAGGGCAACACAGGAACGGCTGCCTGTAGTGCTTTTTGCCTGCTCAGGAGGTGCCAGAATGCAGGAAGGAATTGTATCCCTGATGCAGATGGCAAAGACTTCCGCAGCTTTAAAAAGACACAGCGATTCCGGGCTTCTTTATATCAGTGCCCTTACGAATCCAACTACTGGTGGTGTGACAGCAAGCTTTGCCATGTTGGGAGATATTATCCTGGCAGAACCAGGTGCATTGATTGGTTTTGCAGGTCCCAGAGTGATAGAACAAACGATCCGGCAGAAGCTTCCTAAAGGCTTTCAGAGTTCAGAATTTCTGTTGGAACATGGATTTATTGATCAGATTGTAGAACGAAAGAACATGAAAGAAACACTGGCCAGACTCTTGAAAATGCACTGTAAAAATGACAGCATGGAAAGTCTGGAAGAGCAGGAAAATGCAGAGAATATTTCTGCAGAAAAATCTGATTCAGCTGTCGGCATGTCTGTAAACAGCAAATCAAATGTGGATTTTACAACGAAAATCACAGCAAAAAAATCCGCCTGGGAGCATGTTTCTCTTGCACGAAGCAAAGAACGTCCAACAGGAAAAGATTATCTTCCCTGGTTGTTCGATTACTTTACAGAGCTTCATGGAGACAGACTTTTTGGCGATGATCCGGCTTTGGTTGGCGGTATTGCATACCTTGCAGGAAAGCCTGTAACGGTGATTGCTCAGGAAAAAGGAAATGGTACAAAAGAGAATATTGCCCATAATTTTGGCATGGTTTCTCCGGAAGGTTACCGAAAATCCCTGCGTCTTATGAAGCAGGCAGAAAAGTTCCACAGACCAGTGATCTGCCTTGTGGATACACCTGGGGCATTCTGTGGACTGGAGGCGGAAGAACGGGGCCAGGGAGAGGCAATTGCCCGAAATCTGTATGAGCTCTCCAGCCTTAAAGTTCCGGTGCTTTCTATTGTAATTGGAGAAGGCGGCAGCGGTGGGGCCCTTGCTCTTGCCGCAGGTGATCAGGTCTGGATGATGGAGAATTCCATTTATTCAATTCTTTCTCCAGAAGGCTTTGCATCTATTTTGTGGAAAGACAGCACACGGGCAAAGGAAGCCGCAGAAGTAATGAAGCTGACAGCCGCAGATCTGAAGGACCTTGGAATTATTGAGCAGGTAATCCCTGAGAATCAGCCTCTTACCAGAGAAAATATGGCAGATACCATGGAAGAATTGAAAAACAGAATAGAAGAATTCCTGGAAACTTATCAGATGCTTGATCCGGAAAAATTACTGAATAAGCGCTATAAGCGTTTTCGAAATTTGTAAAATTGTAGAAAAACATATCAAATTGTGATATACTTACCGTAAATATTTGCTTGAATGTTTTATAGAAAATAATGTTGTCACATTATAGGAGAGAAAAGAGTGGAGAACAGGGAAGTTATTAATGATGTACTGGTACATCTGTTCAACGAGATTATGGAGCTGGAAGAGCAGGCGATCATTACGGAAGAATATAAGGATATCACGAATAATGATATGCATATTATTGAAGCTGTAGGCCTTGGCGGGAACAAAATGTCCGACATTGCGGCCAAACTGAATATCACCGTAGGTTCCCTGACTACTTCCATGAACAGCCTTGTAAAAAAGGGATACGCCACAAGGGAGCGAAGTGAGCAGGATCGCCGTGTGGTATTTATCCATCTCACCCTGAAAGGGAGAAAGGCATATCATCACCATGCGGAATTTCACCGCAAAATGACAGATGCAGTGCTTGATGTACTGGACGAGAAGGAAGCTCTTGTCCTTGCCAAGGCACTGGAAAGCCTGACCCTTTTCTTTAGGCAGTATAAATCATAATATCGGTAGAATCGGGTCATTTTGACTATGATAAAGCTGAACTTCTCCTTTTTGAATCCCATATTTTGATCTGGATAATGATTATGACGCATATAGTTTGGCTATAAATCCAAGAGACAAATATCTGACTGCTGCAGCAGTATATTTTCTATTACGGTTACTGTTCACTCCGTTCACAGTAACACGCTTCGCGATGCACAGAAATCATGCTTTGCATGATTTCGCGCCGCAACTCTCGGGTTTTCTGTGAACTTTGTTCACAAAAAACACCTCGCGGAATGTTACCAGTGAACAGTAACCTATTACGAACTGATGGGATCAGGTAAAGATCCGGAAAGGACATTCTATGAAGAGAAGAGCATTATCATGGTTTATGGCCGCTGCACTTGGTGTTGGAACGATGGCAGGAGGTATTGGAAGCGCAAATATTGTATTTGCAGAAGAACAGAATGAAGAAACGGAAGCGGCAGATGAGACATCAGAAGAGCCAGCTGAGGAGACGGATTCAGACAGTTCTGTAATGAAAATTGGGGCATTGAAGGGTCCTACTGCAATGGGAATGGCACAGCTTCTGGATGATGAAAATTATGAGTTTTCCCTTGCTGCATCTCCAGATGAAATTGTTCCAATGATCGTTCAGGGACAGGTAGATGTAGCAGCTGTTCCATCCAATTTAGCCTCCGTTTTATATCAGAAAACAGATAAAAACGTCAGCGTTCTGGCAGTAAATACCCTTGGTGTTCTTTATCTGGTGGAGAATGGTGATTCCATCCAGTCTGTAGATGATTTAAAGGGAAAAACGATCTATGCCAGCGGCAAAGGTGCGACTCCGGAGTATGCGTTAAACTCTGTTCTGAAGTCTAATGGACTGGATCCGGAGAAGGATGTGACCATTGAGTACAAGTCTGAGCATGCAGAGGTTGTAGCAGCGCTTGCAGAAGACCAGACAGCAGTTGGACTTCTTCCACAGCCTTTTGTAACCACTGCACTTATGAAGAATGAGAACCTTCGTGTGGCCCTTGACCTGAATGAGCTTTGGGAATCTTCTGCGACAGATGGAAGCAGGCTGGTAACAGGTGTTGTAATTGCCAGAAATGATTATCTGAAAGAGCATGAAGCAGACATTGATGCGTTTATGGATGCATATAAGGACTCTGTAGAATTTGTAAATTCTGATACAGAAGCAGCTGCCCAGATCATTGGAAACCATGATATTATTCCGGCAGAAGTTGCAGCAAAAGCTATTCCGGAATGCAGTATTGTATTTATGGAGGGCGACGAAATGCAGACCATTCTTTCTGGTTATCTGAACACACTAAACGAGCAGAATCCGGAAACAATCGGAGGTCAGTTACCAGATGAGGACTTCTATTATAAACGCTGATAAGGCAAAAAAATATCGGATATTTTATAAAATTGTGGCAGCTGCTGTATGGATTATGGTATGGCAGCTGACCAGCATGTATCTGAAACAGGAGATCCTTCTGGCATCTCCTGTTTCTGTTATAAAGAGACTTACCGAATTGATTGTAATGGGAGATTTCTGGAAATCTGTGGCATTCAGTTTCGTAAGGATTATACTGGGATTTTCTCTGGCTTTGATCCTGGGAACGGTTCTGGCGGCACTTTCTTCTGCTTTTTTTGCTGTGGAAATGCTGATGGAGCCATTGATCATGGTGATAAAAGCTACGCCAGTTGCTTCTTTTATCATTCTGTGCCTGATCTGGATCCCATCCAGAAACTTATCCGTTTTTATTTCGTTTCTCATGGTTTTTCCAGTGGTATATACAAATATTCTGGAAGGAATCAGGCAGACGGACAAACAGCTTCTGGAGATGGCAGATTCCTTTGGCGCGGGAGTGGGAAAAAAACTACAATTTATCTATCTTTCCCAGGTTATGCCATATGCAGTTACTGCCTGTAAACTGGGACTTGGTCTCTGCTGGAAAGCGGGGATTGCAGCTGAAGTAATCGGCATTCCTACTGGTTCCATCGGTGAAAAATTATACAAAGCCAAGGTGTATCTGGAGACACCAGACCTGTTTGCATGGACAATTGTCATTATTGCAGTGAGTGTGGGATTTGAGAAGATTTTTATGTTTGCGTTGAGAAGAAGTGTGGGAGAATAACCGTAAAAGGAAGCATTTTCGAGGAAATATCCGGGCGAAAATGCTTCCTTTTTATAGGGAGCTTTAAAACCTGCATATCCTGCAGAAAGCCTTTGCTTTAGTCTACTCCGTTTTTTGCGCAGATATCAGCGAGACAACATCTGTCGCAATAAGGCCTGGTTCTGGCAGTACAGACTTCCCGTCCGTGGTTTACCAGGCGGTGACAGAAGTCATTTCCCTCTTCCGGCGGAATGATTTTCCACAGTGCCATTTCAACTTTCTTAGGATCCTTGATTCCATCCACAAGGCCAATCCGGTTGGTGAGACGAATGCAGTGTGTATCAGTTACAATAGCTGGTTTACCGAATACATCGCCCATGATCAGATTGGCACTTTTGCGTCCTACGCCAGGGAGGGCGAGAAGCGCGTCGAAGTCACATGGAACATTGTCATGGTATTTTTCATGCAGGATTTTCATGCATGCGCTGATGTCTCTGGCTTTACTTTTTCCCAGTCCGCAAGGCTTTACAATCGCTTCAATTTCCTTAGGAGCAGCTGCTGCAAGTGCGGCTACATCCGGATATTTGGCATACAGATCCTGCACTACAACATTGACTCTGGCATCTGTACACTGTGCTGCCAGCCGTACGCTTACCAACAGTTTCCAGGCTTCGTCGTAATCAAGAGTGCAATCTGCCAGAGGGTATTCTTTCTTTAATCGATCTATCACTTCAAGAGCGAGTTCTTCCTTAGTCATTTTGTAAAATCCTTTCATGAATGATGTATTCATTGTAATTGGAAATCCTCGATTTTGCAAGTTTATGCTGCTTTATTTTGTATGAACTTATGGAAAAAGTTACTGGTCACTTTGCGACCAGTAATGGGAAAAAAATCACTGTTGACTCTGCAGACAGTAACAGAAAAAAGTAGTACTTCAGAGTGAAAATGTGAATATTGTTATAAAAAAATCCCGCGACAGCTATATATACTGCCACGGGATGGACTTTTTTAGTTTAAATGCCAGATATCTTTATTATATTGCTCAATGGTTCTGTCAGAAGAGAAGAATCCGGCTTCTCCCATATTTACGAGCATTTTCTTTGCCCAGCTGCTGCGGTCTTCATAATCCGCAAATACCTGATCTTTAACTTTAATATAATCTTTGAGATCCAGCAAAGTCATAAACCAGTCTTTATTCAAAAGCTCGTTATAGAAGTTTCTCAGATGTTCCTCTTTACCAAGCTTCAGCATCGGTTCGCTGACAATAAAATCTACATACTTTTTAATATCAGCATCTCCCTCATAAATTGCTCTGGAATTGTAATCCATCTTCTCATAATGCTTGATAATTTCATCACTGGACTCACCAAAGATATAAATATTATCTTTGCCAACCAGATCACTGATCTCCACATTTGCTCCGTCCATAGTACCAAGAGTAATAGCACCATTCAGCATAAACTTCATGTTTCCAGTACCGCTTGCCTCCTTGGAAGCCAGGGAAATCTGCTCGGAAATATCGCAAGCAGGGATCAGTTTTTCAGCAGCACTTACATTGTAGTTTTCCACCATAACAAGCTTCATATAAGGTGCTACGTCTGGGTCATTCTGAATCAGGGTTTCCAGAGTCAGAAGCAGATGAATGATATCCTTTGCAATGTAATAAGCAGGAGCTGCTTTTGCACCAAAGATGAAAGTAATCGGTCGTTCCGGTTTCTTTCCGTCTTTGATTTCCAGATACTTATAAATAATATAAAGAGCATTTAACTGCTGACGTTTATACTCATGAAGTCTCTTAATCTGGATATCAAAAACACTGTTTTCATCAATCTCGATACCAGTATTTTCCAGAACAAAATCCTTGCAGATCTTCTTTGCATTTGTCTTGATCTCAAGCAGCTGATCCAGAACCTTCTGGTCATCCTTGTAAGCAAGAAGCTTCTTCAGTTCATCGGCATCTTTCTTATAACCCTCTCCAATAAGTGAAGAAATAAACTTGGTCAGTGGCTGGTTGCAATACATTAACCAGCGGCGGAAAGTAATACCATTGGTCTTATTATTGAATTTTTCAGGATAAATTTCATAAAACTGATGCAGCTCGGAGTTCTTCAGAATCTCTGTATGAAGGGCTGCAACACCATTGATTGAGAAGCCATAATGAATGTCCATATGTGCCATATGAACCAGATTATTGCTGTCAATAATAGCAAGATTTTCAGCCGGATATTTGGCTTTTACCTTTTCATCCAGCTTGCGGATAATCGGAACCAGCTGTGGAACAATGTCTTCCAGATAATGGATTGGCCATTTTTCAAGCGCCTCAGCCAGAATTGTATGATTGGTATATGCACATACATTGGAAACGATTTCAGCAGCTTCATCAAAGTCAATTCCACGCTCACCAAGAAGGCGGATGAACTCAGGAATGATCATACTTGGGTGAGTGTCATTGATCTGAACGACAGCATAATCAGCCAGATCATGAAGGTTGCTACCCTTGGAAACTGCCTCATCCAGAATCAGCTGAGCGGCATTGCTGACCATGAAATACTGCTGGTAAACACGAAGCTTACGTCCATCTTCATCACTGTCATCCGGATACAGGAACAGTGTCAGATTGTGGAGAATATCCTTTTTGTTAAAGGTAATTCCATCATGAACCATGGACTCATCTGCCAGATCAATGTCAAAAAGGTTAAGGTGGATTGCTTTGTTTTCATAGCCTGCAACATCAATACTATACATTGTAGATTTCAGGGAAAAACCTCTGAAAGGAACCATATAAGTTACGTCTGTAGCAGTCAGCCAGGAATCAGGAGTGATCCATGGATTCGGTACTTCATGCTGAAGATTGTCTTCAAAAACCTGTTTGAAAAGTCCGAGATGGTAATTCAGACCAATACCTTCTCCAGGAAGTCCAAGTGTTGCAATAGAATCCAGAAAACATGCAGCCAGACGTCCAAGACCACCATTTCCAAGAGATGGTTCTGGCTCAACGGACTCAATTTCTGCAAGAGATTTGCCATTTTTTTTCAGAAATTCTGCAACCTCATCGTAGATTCCAAGATTGATCAGATTGTTGGAAAGAAGTTTACCAATGAGAAATTCGGCAGAAATATAGTAAATTTTTTTCTTACCATCGTGATAGCCTTTTGCAGCTAACTGCTCTTTTGTATAGGTGAGAAGTGCTTCGTATACTTCCTGGTCGGTACATGCTGCGCAGTCTTTGTGGAACATGTTCTGGATCATAGTTTCTAAAGCTTTCATAATTATTTTCTCCTTTCGAGAGTGTGTGAATGATGCTCGTCTGAAATCCACCGGTATGCCTGATGCCGTGGACATCACCTTTGTTTGATGGTGTTATATTAGCATATTCAGCTCTTGGAAAAATACAACAAAACTGTTCTGTTATGACATTTTTTTGCGGAATTTGTGAGGGGACAGCTGATTGGCTTCCTGAAATTTTTTTATAAAATAACTGGTATTGTTAAAACCTACATCCAGAGCAATGTCCGTCACAGATACATCTGTATGCAAAAGTAGGGACTTTGCCTTTTCAAGTCTGTAGTCATTCAGGTAGGCTGCTGCTGTTTTTCCAGTATATTGTTTGAACAGCTTCATAAAATAGAACTCACTGTAATTGGAAAGACCGGACAGTTCCTTTACAGACAGAGGCTCACGATAATGGGCACTGATATAGTCCAGGACCTTTTTTACAGATAAAAGATTCCTGTTCTGCTCGGCATCTGTAGTAATGATGTAATTTCCTGCCAGCATTTCATAAAAAAGCCCATAGAAAAGTCCTTTCAGCTTCATATAATAAAAGGGCGGTTTTTCATTGTGGCATTCATGGATCTCGCAGAAAAGATGGAAAATATTATTATAATTTTCATTGGAAGGAGTGATCAGATGGGTGAATTCAGCCCGGTTTTCCATAAGCAGGGAGATTACTTTTTCCTGACAGAGATCCCCTGCAGGACCCGCCAGAAAGCTAAGGTCAAACACCACGCTTCTGTAATATAAAATATGTCTGGAATCTGACTTGATTCCATGCAGAACACCGCTGTTGACAATGAGAAGATCTCCCTCTTTCAGACGCAGAGTTTCCCGGTTAAGCCTTGCAAGACCGTTTCCTTTGTCAATACAGATGATCTCCATTTCCTTATGCCAGTGGTTGTATAAGGAGCGGAAAATCTCACAATTATCTGTATAAGTTTCTACTGGCAACTCAAAAGAACCATGGGTTTCAAGCTCCTTCATGGTTTCGTCTACGTTTGGTGAAATATCAGGTATTTTATCTGCCATGGCATCCTCCCTGAAAATGAGTATTATCTACAAGCTTCACGAAGCATGCAGAGTTGTGCTATCTATGAACTTTGTTCACAAAAAACGCCTCGCGGAACGTTACCAGTGAACAGTAACAAAATATAAACAATAGCGAAATTTGTTGCTTATATTAATATATGTTATCATTGTCTTGTATTATACGTTATGCGTCAAACCTTCGCAAGTCTGTAGAAATTTTCGAAAATCTGACGCTTTTATTGGAAAAGAAAAGCAGGTAGTTTATAATAAGGATTAAAAGAGCTGCTGTTCAGTATCTGCACATTGACAAAAGCGGTTACTTAATATTCGCTTCGGATGTGTAGAAGATACAGCGGAAAGGAAGGCAGTTTGAAGATAGATTTTAAACATGCAAGAGGCGTTTTCGAGGATTATTTAAATGGATATGACAGAGAAGATGAAAAGATAAAATTAAAAATCATTCACACATATGGGGTGGTAAAAAGTGCTCGTGAAATTGGTCACAGAATGCACTTGAATGAGGAAGACCAACAGCTTGCGGAGCTTATTGCCCTGCTTCACGATATTGGAAGATTCCAACAGCTTCGTCTTTATAACAGCTTTTCACCGGACACTATGGATCACGCTGCATTCGGTGTACAATTGTTATTTGAGGGAGAAAATCCGATGATCAGCAGATTCATAGAAGACAGAAGCTATGATGACATCATTCGCGTTGCAATCGCCAGACACAGTGATTTCAGGCTGGAAGGAATTCAGGACGAAAGAACTCTTTTCCACGCAAAAATGATCCGCGATGCAGACAAGCTGGACAATTGCAGAGTGAAGCTGGTGGATTCTGTGGAGGCTATGATCGGTGTCCCTAAGGAGCATGCCGGAGAAGGCAAAATATCTCCAAAGGTATGGGAATCCTGCCTGAGAAAAGAGGCAGTTTCATCTCCTGACCGGATTACATCCGTAGATTACTGGGTATCCTATGCAGCGCAGTATTATGACCTGAATTTTAAGGAAACATGGCAGATCATGAAAGAAAAGGATTACATTTCCAGGATTATAAAGCGGTTGGAATATAAGGATAAAGACACCAGGGAAAAGATGGAAATACTGGAGCTGCAGATGAACGCTTACATGGAGAAAATCCTATGCTGAGCTCTCAAATTTCCTATCAGATCATCCGCAGCAGCCGCAAAACCATGAGCCTGGAAATTAAGGCTGATGGCAGTGTTGTTGTACGCGCGCCTCTCCGTCTTTCCGAAGCAAAAATTCAGAAATTTGTGGAAGAAAAACAAGAATGGATCCTGAAAAATCTGGAAAAAATCCAGAAAAGAGATGCACAGAAGGAGAACGTACAAAAGCTGTCTGCACTGGAAAGACAGCATCTGCAGAACAAAGCCTGCGTGGTAATTCCAAGGCGAGTGGCATATTATGCAGAAAAGTTAGGGGTAAGCTATGGGAAAATTACCCTGCGTCAACAGAAAACAAGATGGGGAAGCTGCGCCGCAAATGGAAATCTGAATTTTAACTGGCTGTTAATTCTGGCACCGCCTGAGGTGCTGGATTATGTGGTGGTTCATGAGCTTTGCCACCGCAGGGAAATGAACCATTCCCAGGCATTCTGGAAAGAAGTTGAGAAGATCCTTCCAGATTACCGGGAAAGACAAAAGTGGCTGAAAGACAACGGCTGGAGATTAATGGAGGAGGGTTTTTAATGAGAAAAAAAGGAAAAAAATGGTTCGGTTTGCTTATTGCAATCGTATTTTTATGTGCATTCTGTGTACCAGTATCGGCTACGTCTAAGCTTCCCAGATTACAGGTAAAAGGCACACAGCTTGTAAACAGCAGTGGGAAAAAAGTACAGCTTAGAGGTATCAGCACCCATGGTCTGTCCTGGTATCCAGAGTATGTAAATCAAAGTGCATTTACTTTTATGAAGAAAAACTGGAAGGTAAATGCAGTGCGTCTTACCATGTATACTGCTGAATATAACGGCTATTGTACCGGGGATGCATCCAATCGGCGTAAGCTGGAAGCGTGTATTGATAACGGTGTAAAATACGCCACAAATGCAGGTCTATATGTGATCATTGACTGGCATATTTTAAGTGATGGAAACCCTCAGCAAAATCAGAAAGAAGCTTTGAAGTTTTTCAAAAAAATGGCAAAAAAATACAAAAATAATACTAATGTGATCTACGAAATCTGCAATGAGCCAAATGGAGGAACATCCTGGAGTACAATAAAAAAATATGCGGAAAAGATTATAAAAGGTATCCGCACCTATGACAAAAAAGCTGTGATTCTGGTAGGAACGCCCAACTGGTCACAGGATGTAGATCAGGCTGCGCTTTCCCCGGTTAGTAAGAAATACAGGAAAAACGTAATGTACACCCTGCACTTTTACGCAGCAACACATAAGGAATGGCTGAGAGATAAAGCACAGGCTGCCCTTGATAAAGGACTGCCGTTATTTGTATCCGAGTTTAGTATCTGTGATGCTTCTGGAAATGGCGGACTTGATAAAGCTGAAGCGAAAAAGTGGCTGACTTTCCTGGATAAAAACAATATCAGCTATATGGCATGGAGCCTGTCAAATAAGGCAGAAAGCTCTGCATTTATAAAATCCGGCTGCAGTAATACTGGAAAATGGTCCTCAAAGAACCTGACAGCAGCAGGAAAATGGATTACAAACTGGTATAAAAAGAAATAAAAAGAACACATTGGAAAGCATTTTTTTCCTATAGTTTTGGGAATTTTGAGCAGCCGCAAATCAAAATATAAATGACTGAAATGGAGTTAATTAAGTGGAAATAATCGCAGATCTTCACATTCATTCCAGATATTCCATGGCAACAAGCAAGCTTGGAACCCCGGAATATCTGGATCTGTGGGCAAGAAAAAAAGGAATTTCTTTAGTAGGAACCGGTGATTTTACCCATCCTGCTTGGCGGGAGGAACTGAAAGAAAAGCTTGTTCCGACAGAAAGTGGACTATATCGGTTAAAAGATGAATATGTGCTGGAAGAGGCGAAATTGCTTCCTGGGGGAGCTCCCCGTTTCGTAATTACAGGGGAGATCAGTTCTATCTATAAGAAGAATGGAAAGTGCCGCAAGGTGCATAATGTACTTCTTTTATCAGGCCTTGAAGAAGCAGATAAAATAGCTGGGAGACTGGAAAAGATTGGAAATATTCACTCAGACGGAAGGCCAATACTGGGCCTTGATTGTCACGATCTTCTGGAAATTTTACTGGAAAACTGTGCCGATGGAATGCTGGTTCCGGCACATATCTGGACTCCCCACTTCGGACTTTTTGGCGCCGCTTCAGGGTTTGATACCATGGAAGAATGTTTTGAAGATCTTACTTCATATGTTCATGCTGTGGAGACGGGATTATCTTCAGATCCACCTATGAACTGGCGGTTATCTGCCCTTGACGGCCTTCAGCTGATCTCAAACTCAGATGCACATTCTCCATCAAAGCTTGGAAGAGAGGCTAACTTACTGGACATTGAATTGTCCTATCAGGGACTTTATGGTGCTGTCCAATATGGAAAAGGTCTTCTTGGAACACTGGAATTTTTCCCAGAAGAGGGAAAATATCACTATGACGGACACAGAAAATGTCACATCTGTCTGAGTCCGGAAGAAGCAGAAAAGTATCATGGAATATGTCCTGTATGCGGGAAAAAACTGACTATGGGAGTGAATCACAGAATTATGGATCTGGCTGATAGAGAAAATGGGTTTGTGAGAAAAAATGCCAGACCTTTTGAGAGCATTGTACCTCTTCCTGAGGTAATTTCTGCCTGTGTTGGAAAGGCTGTAACCACCAAAACAGTCACTGGTGAATATGAAAAGATGCTTCAGAAACTGGGAAATGAATTTGATATTTTAAGGGAAATTCCCATTGCGGATATTGAGAAAAAAAGTAGTCACATGATTGCTTCAGGCATTCAGAAGCTTAGAAACAGAGAAGTTATCTGTAAACCTGGATTTGATGGTGAGTATGGGAAAATCTGTCTGTTTTGAGGAAAAGGCTGGGTGTCTTTTAGAAAAAAATATAGATGAATGTGGTATAAGGAACGGCGAAATGGCAGAAAATAAGAAAATTAAAATTGGGATTATTTCAGATACTCATGGTCTTTTACGGACAGAAGTTCTGGACATATTACAGTCCTGTGACTGCATTTTTCATGCTGGAGATGTGGACAGACCGGAGATTCTGGATGCTATAAGATCATTGGGCGCTTTATATGTAGTGCGAGGAAACAATGATGGATGCTGGGCACAGAATCTGCGAAGAAGCTTGAACTTTACAGTGGGAAATGTGAAATTCTTTATGGTTCATGACAGGAAAGATGTTGCCTGGGAGTTAGGGGATACCCAGGTGGTGATTTTTGGACACAGTCATCAGTATTTTGCAAAAGAAATTGACGGAAGGCTGTGGCTGAACCCTGGAAGCTGCGGCAGAAGCCGCTTTGGGGGAGATGTGACCATGGCAGTTATGACCGTGGAAAACGGCAGCTGGCAGGTAGAAAAAATCATGTTCTGAACAGTCGCAATGTGGAAAAAAGGAATATCCAGAACACAGTTTTACAATTATGTTGTAGAAAAATTGGGAAAAACAGGGGAGAGAATTGTCGAAAGATGACATTGCAATTTTAACAAGATAATGTATAATAGGGCAGAAGAAAAAGCCATGAAAGAAATGAGGATTTGCAGTGGAGAAAAAAGAAATCGATGTAAAATTCATTGTAGGAATTGTCATTCTTCTGGTGATCTTTGGCGTAGTAGGCGGCTCGTTCTGGAATCTGGTTGCCAGACAGGCACAGAAAGACAAACAGGAGGAAGCCCGTCTGGAAAATGAAGCCATAAGAGCTATTTATGTGGAAGCCGGAGATATACTGAAGGAAATGGTATTCGTAGATATGGATAAAAAAACTGTTTTCAAGGCAGCGATTCCCAAGGAAGGAATTTATAACAAAAATGATAAATTAATTGCCGGGGATACCTTAGAAAATGGAGATATGGTGAAAATCTACGGTGACGGAAATATGACAAGATCCATCCCTGCACAGTATCCAGGGATTACAAAGATGAAGCGAAATGGCAGGGCTACTCTTGAGGAGCTTCAGCCTTATCTGGAAATTGCAAATGAACTTCTTTGTGGAGACAGCGAGGAGGAAGACGGAAAGTGAAGTATCTGAGGCAATTTTGTATTATTTTGCTGGTTTCAGCGTTGGGTGAGGGATTACATATCCTTTTGCCTCTTCCGGTACCGGCCAGTGTATATGGTCTTGTGCTGATGCTGGGAGCACTTGCAAGCGGAATTCTGAAACTTGAGCAGGTAGAGGAAGCAGCAGATTTTCTGGTTGAAATTATGCCGGTTATGTTCGTTCCTGCAGGTGTGGGACTTTTGGAAGCGTGGGGTGATCTGCAGCCAATCTGGCTTCCTGTTGTGATCATAACAATTCTGACAACCGTCATTGTAATGGTAATTACTGGACGCAGTACTCAGTTTGTGATCAGAAAGGACAGGGGGAAAGATAAGAAATGATAAATATTATAGAAAATTCCCTGTTTTTCGGGGCAGCATTAAGTCTGGCAGGGTATGAGGTCGGTCTTCTGCTGAAGAAAAAGTTTAAGATGGCGCTGTTTAATCCTCTTTTGATTGCAATTCTATGTGTAATGGGAGTGCTTCAGCTTATGCAGGTGGATTATAAGACCTACAATGCAGGTGGTCAGTATATTAGTTATCTGCTTACTCCTGCTACAGTATGTCTTGCGGTACCGCTTTACAGACAGCTTACTCTGCTTCGCAAGAATCTGAAAGCTGTTATTATAGGAATTGTATCCGGTGTACTTGCAAGTATGGTCAGTGTCTTGATTTTCGCAAAGCTGTTTGGACTTTCCCATTCGGAGTATGTTACTCTGCTTCCGAAATCCATTACTACAGCCATTGGAATGGGTGTATCGGAAGAGCTTGGCGGACTTGTTACTATTACGGTTGCAGTTATTATTATCACTGGTGTGCTGGGAAATGTGATCGCGGAGGCAGTCCTTAAAGTGGCAAAAATTGAGGAGCCTATTGCGAAAGGTCTGGCACTTGGAACTTCAGCCCATGCCATAGGTACATCTAAGGCAATGGAACTGGGTCCTGTAGAAGGTGCTATGAGCAGCCTGGCAATTGCCGTTGCCGGACTTCTTACTGTTATTGCAGCCTCTGTGTTTGCCGGATTTATGTAAAACCATGTTGCAGATTGTGACGCACATCTTGCAGAAAGCCTTTTTCAAACACGCTCTAGAGCATGTTCATTTAGATATTGTAAAAAGGAAAACGTCTGGTTCTGTTTAAAAACAGGTCCCGACGTTTTTTATTACTCAAAAAACGAACAAACATTCGAAAATAATTGGCTCATACCGTTTTATAGGACTGATATTGTGGTAGACTAGTCTCATAAAGAAAATACGTTCGGAAAATATGTTCGGTATTTGATGGCGGATGACATTGGCGCGTTGGAAACGGAGGAGATATTATGTGGAAATCAGGCAGAAATATTAACAGCAGAAGAGCTGCCCTTGCAGAGGGATATATGGAGGATACACGGGAGAGCCGCGGCAGGAAATTTTCCGGGAGTACAGCTATGATACTGGGGCTTTTTATTACGTTGGAGCTTATGATCGGGGGAGCTATGGTCTTTAATTATGATTTTCATGGTGCAGATCTTATTGCTCTGCTCTTTGCTTTTATGGTATTATATTCTGGAGTTGTAGCAGTATTGACAGATAAATAGGAGTAAGGATATGCCAAAATCTTTCCAGCAGAAACTGAAAATTTTATATCTTATGCGAGTCTTTTCTGAGAAAACAGATGAGGCACATCCCATGAGTGTGAAAGATCTGATTTCCTATCTGGAGAGTCTGGGAATTCATGCAGAGCGGAAGACGATATATGACGATATAGAGACTTTGCGTGTGTTCGGAATGGATATTATGAATCGAAGAGAGAGACCGTCAGGTTTTTATCTTGCAAGCCGTGAGTTTGAGACCGCAGAGCTGAAGCTTCTTGTAGATGCTGTTCAGTCTTCCAGATTTCTTACTGTTGGGAAATCGCGACAGTTGATCCAGAAACTGGAGCACCTTACCAGTATTTATCAGGCCAAAGACCTGCAGCGGCAGGCAATCGTACTGGATCAGGTGAAGAATACAAACGAGAGCATTTATTATAATGTAGATGAGATACACAGAGCAATTTCACAGAACAGACAGATCAGCTTCCAGTATACAGAATGGACAGTGTCCAAGGAGAGACATCTGAAGAAAGGCGGAGCTCGTTATCAGATCAGTCCATGGCAGATGATATGGCAGGATGGTAATTATTATCTGATAGGAGTCGATGAGAAGAGTGGCATTGTGAAGCATTACCGCGTAGACAAAATGTTGAAGATCCTTACAGAGAATGAAGTAAGAAATGGTGCCGAACTCTTCCGAAAATTTGACAGTGCCAGATTTGCTGCCGGTACTTTTGGAATGTTTGGAGGCCGTGAAGAGAAAGTTAATCTGGAATTTGAAAACCATCTTGTTGGTGTAATGATTGATCGATTTGGGCAGGATATTATGATCATGTCCAAGGATAATGAGCACTCTGTCACCAGAGTACAGGTGAATGTAAGTACACAGTTTTATGGCTGGCTTGCTGCCCTTGGAAATAGCGTGAGAGTGATTTCACCGGAGAATGTGCGAAAAGAATACCGGGATTTCTTAAGAAAAGCCCTGGAGAATTATGAAGGATAAAAGCATGACGGTTAAATCCAGACTTTTGGAGTTATTAGAACAGCATAAAGGTGAAACTTTATCTGGCGAGGATATTGGCAGGGAGCTTTCCTGTACACGAGCCGCAGTTTGGAAGGCGGTGAACAGTCTGCGCCAGGAAGGATACCCCATTGAGGCCGGACCGAATAAGGGATATATGCTTGCAAGAGAGAGTAATCTGATTTCAGCAGAGGGAATCAGACTTTTTCTGGATGATCCACAGGTTGAGATAAAAATATTTGATGCGATCAGCTCTACCAATCTGGAGGCCAGGCAGCTGGCTGTGAGAGGAATGGCTGGACACGGCTCTTTTGTTGTTGCCATGGAGCAGACCGCAGGAAGAGGACGAAGAGGCAGGGGGTTTTATTCTCCTAAAGGCAGTGGAATTTATCTCAGTGTTATTCTGGAACCGAAGGGGACACTGGAGGGCAGCCTTCTGATCACTACTGCAGCAGCTACTGCAGTATATAAGGCTGTGAAAGAAGTATGCGGTGTAAAACTTGGGATTAAATGGGTAAATGACCTGTACAAAGATAACCGTAAGGTTTGTGGTATTCTTACAGAGGCAGTCACAGATTTTGAAAGTGGAAATATAGAATTTGCAATTGTAGGAATTGGGCTGAACCTGTACGTTGAGCAGGAACAATGCCCAAAAGAACTTCAGGAAATTGCCGGAGGAATCTACGAAGATGAACAATCCTCCAGAACTGCGGACAGGAACCGCCTTGCAGCGCAGATTGTGAACTATCTTCTGGAAGAAACCCGGGAATTGAAATTGTCAGAAGAATACGTGGAACATAATATTGTTCCAGGAAATGAAATTACAATTACAGATAATAAAAGCAGCAGAAGTGCCAGAGCATTAGCGATTTGTCCAGATGGGAAATTGCTGGTTCAGGAGACTGATGGCACTCAGAGTAAGCTGGCTTTTGGAGAAATCTCAATAAAAATACCGCCGATAAAATAAATTTATCGGCGGTAAAGTTATTAGAAATATTATGTGGCAGATACTTGACTTTTATTGGAATAGTTACTCTATTTTGCAGAATTGTTGTCTGGCTCAGCAGTAATGAATGGTTGAACTGAAGTAGTATCCGAAATTTTGATATCGGTATTCTTTATTACATTATCCGCATTCTGGTCTGGCTGTGTTGTTGAAGACACTGTTGAGGCAGGTGCTGATTTTGTATTCATTTGTGGAGCGCTGTTATCAACAGGCTGTTGATAAGGACGATATGGCTGCCAATAATGTTCTGACACATCTTTTTTACAATCAGCTTTTTCGTCAGGAGAGATGCTTTTGATTTTTCCTGTAAGAAGCTGATAACCGGCAACGATGATCAGAATTCCAATGATAACAGAAGGAATCTGGTACATGATATCCTGTATAATAATAGCCAGAGAATTTGGTAAAATCCAGAAGAGCAGATCACGGAAACCATTCCAGAAAACAGCAACTCCGAAAACAATCAGGAGAATTGCCGCAATTTTAATATGTTTTTGCGAGAGCCTGATATTATTCTGAAATATACGGTCAAGATGCAGAATATAGTTATCCTCTATCGCGTAAAATTCTTCTTCCGGCAGTTCTTTCAAGTTATGAACATGGAAGAAACTGTAGAACCATAATACAGGAAGAAAGATAACCAGAGAGGAAATATTAAGCCCTCCTGCAATTGCGATAATAGCCCAGAATAGAGTCATAATGCTGATTCCCTGCTTAAAGAATCCCATATACATTTCTCCCGCACCAGGAATCAGGGAAGAGATAAAAAGCAGGAATCCCTTTTTTTGTTTTTGCATGTTAGTTACCTCCGTTTGTTATTGTATTTGAAATAGAATTAATATAGTTGACAACTTTCTGGGGTGCATCAGAGATTCCGTCTGTAATTCCATTTGAGAAATTACGTAATGAAGTTCTGATTTCCCGGCGCGTTTCAGATGATTCGGCTGTGGACTGCGGAAGCTGAGGAGAGACGAAGTCCATTTGTCCAAGGCTGAATAACATAACCAGTGCAAGTACGACTCCGACTACAGTGCGGAGCCCCTCATAGAAGAGCCGCATTTTATAGGTAGCATCCGCTGCTGTTTTCTGTATCTGAATATCAGGAGCTGTAACACGTTCCATAATTGTTCCCTTCAGATAGGCGGGAACTGAGGATGCCTGATCTGTATATTCGTCCACAAGCTGGTTAAGACAGTAGTCGCAGTGATTCATATGTTCCAGAAATGCAATGATTTCATCAGTGTTCATTTCTTCATTTTGAAAATTATTCAGGTCATTACTATTGATATGCATTTAATCGCTCCTTTCTGCCAACATTTTTTTCAACATGTTTTTTGCACGATATAGCTGTGTCTGAATGGTCTTAGGGTTTTTGCCTTCTTTTTGCGATATTTCTGTTACGGACATCTGTTTACAGAAATGAGCAATGGCAATTTCCTTGTAAGGACTTTTTAGGCCGCTGCATATCCGAAATACCTGCTGTTCCGAATCAGACTGCAGATACTGTTCCTCTGGGGAAGAATGATTCTCCAGATCAGGAAGCTGTGAGAAATAAATATCTTCCGTTGGAATTGAACGGCGTCCGGCAGCTTTTAGGAAATCAAGGCATTTGCGTACTGCAATTTTGCTAAGCCAGGCTTTTTCATAAAGCCCATCGAAGTGGGCGAGACTTTTGTAGGCAGACAGGAATACCTCCTGAGTGAGGTCTTCTGCATCGAAAGGATTACCTACTGATTTCAGACATATGGAATATATCAGATTCTGGTATTGGTCAATCAGATATTCCAGATATTCTTCCTGTGAAATGTTATCAGCCTCCTTCCTGTCCGTTCTCTAATTATAACGCGACTGCCTGATAAAGTTCTTCAAAAATAAATAAAAATTTTGTAATTATTCAGCTGGTACTATTTTGCAAGGTGTTTTTACTATGAAAGTCCCGGATGGAAACCATGAATGAGCCATGCTTGCATGAGAGAATTCATAGATGTCGGATGGGTTAGAGCGTGTTTGAAAAGGCTTTATGCAAGGTGTGCGTCACACTTTGTGGGAGATTGCGGCATATTTTGAACACGTCCTGAAATGACTAAATACAAAGAAAAAATAAAAATTGCGGGAAGAGCATAAATAGACTATAATCAGTTTCGTGAATAAAAGATAGAAATAAATCCTGCTGTTTATATGAAAGAAGGAGCATTTATGTACGAGACAAAAAAGTTATATTATGAAGATGTATATAAAAAAGAATTTACCGCTAAGGTGTTGGAGTGTCGTGAGAGCAAGAAAGGCTATGAAATAATTTTAAACCAGACAGCTTTTTATCCTGAAGGAGGCGGACAGCCCAGTGATACCGGTATATTAGGCGGAATAAATGTTAAGGAAGTTCATGAGAAGGATGGAGAGTTAATTCATTATACAGATGGGCCTTTGGAAGTCGGTATGGATGTAATAGGAAAAATTAACTGGGGCAGAAGATTTGATCTTATGCAGCAGCATTCCGGAGAGCATATTGTAAGTGGGCTGGTACATGAAGCATTTGGATATGACAATGTGGGATTCCACATGGGAAGCGATGTGATCACCATCGATTTCAGCGGAATGCTGGATGAAGAACAAATGGCCGAAATCGAAGCGAAAGCGAATCAGATTATCTGGGAAAATCAGGAAGTTGAGATTTTTTATCCTACAGAGCAGGAACTTAAAAATCTGGATTACAGAAGTAAGAAAGAGCTTTCCGGATGGGTTCGTATTGTGCGCTTCCCAGGAGCAGATACCTGCGCGTGCTGTGGAACTCATGTGACGCGTACTGGAGAAATTGGAATGTTGAAGTTGCTTTCTGTGGTGAAATTCCGTGAGGGGGTTCGTATGGAAATGCTGTCAGGTAAGCGAGTGCTTGATTATCTGAACATGGTAAATGAACAGAATCGTCAGATTTCCGTGAAGTTGTCTGCGAAAATGGACAAAACAGCGTCAGCGGTAGCAAGGCTTCAGGATGAAAATTTTGCTCTGAAGGGAAGAGTACATGCGTTAGAAGAAGAATTTATCGTTGGCGAAGCTGCTAAATGGAAAGAAAAAGAGAATGTGGTTTTATTCCAGGAAGGAATGGAAGCAGGAAGCGTTCAGAAGCTTACAGATGCAATTTTACAGGTTTGTAAGGGGCGTTGTGCAGTATTCTCCAGGAATGCAGATGGAAGCTATAAGTATGCTATGGGAGAAAAAGACGGAGACTTACGTCAGTTTACAAAAGAGATGAATGCAGTATTGAATGGCAGGGGAGGCGGTAAGCCTTTCTTTGTACAGGGGTCTGTGCAGGCTTCCGAGAAAGAAATTCGAGCCTTTTTCGAAAATAAATAGCAGTTGTTCAGTTCCTTCGCAAAAGCACCTTGCGGAATAGCACCCGCTGAATAGTTGCAATAAAGAATAAAAGAGGATTGAAAAAATCCGTATTAGAGCGTGTTTGAAAAAGCATTCCCACAATCTGTACGCCCCACTTTGCGGTATATTTTGCTCGAATTCGGTTGTCGTAGCTCGCTACGACGCCCTCCTCCGGACAAAATCTCCCACAAATTGTGACGAACATCTTGCAGAAGTCCTTTTTTCAAACACGCTCTGCGGAAGAAAGGAAAAGCTGAATTATTTTTCAAGATAATCAGTGTTATATGAAGAAATGTTTGGAGAGTGTCATGCGCACCTGATCATGGATGGACTGAATTATAAAGATGCAATTTCTATTCATAAGGATCATGTAAACGATGAAGTGATACGGAAACATTTGAAAGCTTATGAAGAGCTGGGGATTGTATTTGTAAGAGATGGTGGAGATGCATTAGGAGTATCGGAAAGAGCCAGGAAACTGGCACCAGAATATGGAATTGATTATCGTACTCCTGTTTTTGCCATCCATAAAAATGGACACTATGGCTCTATCGTGGGAAAAGGTTTTGACACTATGAAAGAATACCATGTCCTTTTGAAAGAAGCGAAAAACAAAGGGGCAGATTTTATTAAAATTATGACCACAGGACTTCTGGATTTTAATAACCATGGACAGATTACTGGAACGCCTTTAGACAGGAAGGAAGTCTGCGAGATGGTACATATTGCCCATGAAGAAGGGTTGGCGGTGATGAGCCATACCAATGGAATTTATGGCGTACAGGCAGCTGTGGAAGCTGGTGTGGATTCAGTAGAACATGGAAATTATATTGATCCGGAAACAATCATAGAATTAGCTGACAGTGATAGTGTATGGGTTCCTACTCTTGTGACAATTCGAAATCTTCGTGGATGTGGAAGATATAAGGAATCAGTGCTTGATCCTATTATAGAACTGGCCGCAAAGAACCTTCGTCTGGCATACAAGTACCGAGCAAAGGTGGCTCTTGGAAGTGATGCAGGAGCTTATATGGTCTTACATGGGAAGGGCTTAATGGATGAATACCAGGCATTTATGGACATTCTGGGAGAATCCGGGGATGTGAGAGCCTGGCTGGCAGATGGAGAGAAAAGGATTCAGGACACCTTCAGGCGTCCTGAATCTTGATAGATGTATAAATGTTGGAATTTTTGGATTTTGTAGGATCAAAGGTAATGCAGATACCTGCGCCGGATTCCATATTACTGGTGGAGGTATCCTTTGCCCCTTCTGTAAAGCAGGTTATGGTTGCGCCATCGCCAGTTTGAAGTGTGACGGTATTTGCTGTATGGCCTATAATTGTACCGCTGACTGAGCTGGTAATTTCACGGCTTCCAAGAGAATCCGGATCATCACCGGTGACTGCTGTAACAGTAACACCATCCAGTGAATTTCCCTGAAATTGTCCAGTGCAAGTTATGGTTACATAGGAGCCTGGTGCTGTTCCACCTTTAAAGTAAGAAGGAATCTGAGACAAGTCTACATTTATTGTGCTGTCAGAGCCAGAGGGAAGAACTGTGAGTGTATTCAGGGAAATATTCTGAATTTCTGCATGAATCTGCTGTTCTTTTGCTGAGGCATCGGCAGAAACCTGTGCAGGATCTGGTGTTGGTGTTGGATCTGGAAGTGTAAGCGGATCAATATCTGAAATGCTTAGTACTTTCAGATGACTGGCATTAAGAGAAGAACTTTGGGTATTCTGACTGGAAGCAAACTTGCCTTTAAAATGAATGTATACCCATACACCGGTGCGGATGCCATTCTGATAATATTGTTCAGTTCCAGTGATTGGATAGGTGGCTGTTTTGCCTTTCTTATTTTTTATGGTAATGGTATTTGGAGTCAGACTCTGTACTTCCCCATAGGCCTTTCGTACTTCCAGCTGATTCTTTTTGTGAAAGTCGTCTACTACTTTCAATGCTTTTACAGTGCTGGTATCCTTGTTAGAGAGCTGCCCCTCATAAATGACACTGATTTCATCTCCAGTGATCATGCCATCTTCGCATTCCAAAGTTGCTTCAGAAAGATCAAAAACGTAAGTTTGTTCCTGGCTTTCCATAGTCAGGGTGGCACCGGTGAAATCCTTAAGGGTTCCTTTGATTTCATCCATATAAACACGCTGTTTGGGTGTTTCTGAAGTGTTCTGTAAGGTGGTTTCACTCTGATCAGAAATAGAAGTATAGCTGGTGATCATATCACCGGCAGTACATCCTGACAGAGAGAACAGTACCAAAGAGCCAAGTAATAGTTTTGTGAAATTTTTCATTGTTGCTTTGTATCCTCCGAATCCGGAAATGGTACAGGAAGAAAATCGAAAACCTCTCGGCAGGCATTCCATTCCTCCGAGTTATCCGGCATACGATAGCCAAGTCCTGTACATTCTGTAGTAGCATTTGTATTCATGTAATTATTATAAAAAACATTGTAAGGATTCTGTAGTGGCGGCTGTTTTTGGCAGGATGATTTGTTTGTGGATTTTATATTCATAGAAACACTCCTTTTTGTCAAATATTTTTCCTATATAAGGGAAGATATTCTTAGAATATGCGAAAAAGAGGAGAGTATGCACAAACATTTGTCAGTGAACAGTAACGACTAATTGTTACTGTTCACTCCGTGACCAGTAACGCGCTTCGCGATGCACAGAAATCATGCATTCGCATGATTTCGCGCTAAGATTCTCGGGTTTTCTGTGAACTTTGTTCACAAAAAACACTCGCGGAACGTTACCAGTAAACAGTAACGACTAATTTATTTATGTGAATATTATAACAAATACATATTGAAATTTCTATATTTTGTGCTATAATCATTTTAAATAAATAATAGCGAAGTAGGAATTTATGCGTCAAGTGTTCATTGGCTGGGGAGTCGCCGTGAAACGAAAAGCAGCAGGACTGTTTACGATATATTTTCCGCACCCGTTGCTACATGTGAGAACATCTCATAATGTGGAGGGATTATTATTTATGGTAACTACTCTGTTATTTTAATCATTATGGAGGTGTTTTTTTTATGCGTAAAAACAAACAGACATGGAGTGTTAAGACTCTTGTATTCCTTGCACTGCTGGTAGCAATCCAGCTTGTGCTGTCACGCGTTCTGGTAATTGATCTTGGTGTATATCGAATTACATTGGGAACTGTCGCCACTGTATTGGCAGGTCTTTGGATGGGACCTGTAGCTGGTGGTGTAGAAGGTGCTGTTGCCGATATCATTGGATGTTTTATGAAAGGCTATGGAGTTAATCCACTGATTACTTTATCAGCAGTTGCCTGGGGTGTGATCCCCGGACTGGCTGGAAAACTAATGGCTGAAAAGAACAGAAAAGTAAAGACTGTTGTTATGTGTGTCGCAATTGCAGTCTCTGGCGTAGTGGGAACACTTGGACTGACCACTGCAGGATTGGTAATGATCGGAGCAAACTTCTATGCAATTATGCCAGGACGTCTTGTACAGTTTGCAATCATGACTCCAATCTACTGCGTACTTACCAGTCTTCTTTATTTCAGCCCGCTTACAGGCATGGTTGTAGGAAACATAAGACCTGCTAAGCTGGAGAAGAAGACCGTATAAATGGCAGCAGTCCAGGAGCTGAATTATATACAAAACCCCAAATTAAATAATATGGCATAAGATGGATTATGAAGCAATGTACTTACTGGAAAGTTGATTGTTTGAGAAATCAACTTGTTGAATAAGTCAAAAAATACGATTCCCAAATAAAAGGCTGTGATCAGGATAAACACTGATCGCAGCCTTTTTTAAACATGCTCTGAAAAGTTTTCAGTTTGTATGTGTCTGAACCCGGAACCAATAGGTGTAGAGATAATGAAGTCCAAGTGATTCATAAAGATTACGTGCTGGAGTGTTTCCCTCTACTACCTGAAGATAGGCCTTAGTTGCGCCTTTCTTTTTTCCTTCTTTTAGAAGTGCAGTACAAATCTGACGAGCATAACCCTTGTGTCTGAAATCTTCGCGAACATGGATAGCGTACAATCCAATATAATTTCGATCCAGAATGCCAAGCCCGGTTGCAATAATTTTTCCGTTACTCCAGATGGAGGCGCATACGGTGTCTTTTACGATGGCATGATACATGGATGGAACTACAGCACGGTGAACAGGATTAATGGTGCCTTTCAGATCAAAAAGACTTTCAATCCAAATATCTGGAATATCGTCAGTAAGAGTTACCTGATCGCAAGGCGCAGAAAGATCTGCTCCATCCAGTGAGGCTGCCATAACATTTGTTGTATGCTGGATTTCGTAGTTGCGGTTTTCCAGAAGATAATCAAAATCCGGAGAAACCAGAGGACTGATCTTAAAAATTGCAGGGCTGCCCAGTCGGGCATACTCTGCTTCGCAGAAAGAAACCTTTTCCCTCCAGGAAAGGGTAGAAGTTCCGAACTGCTCCACACTGTTTGTTCTATGTGTATAAAAATAGGAAAAACGGAGAATCCATCCATCATAAAGCTCCATTTTATGGGAGGGCCATGCATTTAGTGACATATCTTCAATTTCTTTAATGATTTTATCCATAAAAAAACCTTCTTTTATAAGTTTAGGGTCATTATACATAATTGTATCCAGCAATGCAACTGAAAATAGTCTGTTATAAGACAGATTGCTTTTTACACATCTTGCAGAAAGCCTTTTTCAAACACGCTCTAGTACATCGTTTCGTAAATAACTATACCAATCGCGTAGGATGTGGATTCGAGTGTGCAGGTATAAAAACGCAGGCGTAGCGGGCTACGCCGAGGCTTTTATACCTGTGCAATCGGATTCACAGACAAGTGAGTGGTATAGTTATTTCGAAAACGATGTACTAGTACGGTGAATAGCCGCAAATTAATTTATACAATCTGTCTGCCAGAAATTTTTGTCCCTGCTCAGTAAGGTGAATCCCATCTGTAGTAATTTCTGAATATCCATAACGACGCGCCTTTTCATTCAATTCCTCATGCAATGTAAGATAAGAAATTTGAAACTGTTCTGATAGCTGGTGGATCATTTGTGATATTTTCTGGCGAAAAGGAAGCCAGGTTCTATAACAGGCAGGCCAGGGAAAAAGAAAAGGCTCCATTAAAATAATGCGCGAGTTCGATTTTGCTAATATTGTTATAAGATCTGCATAGCATTTGTAAAAAGAAAAAAGCATATTCCTCTGCTGAAACGGTGTTCTGTCCGTATTCATTATTAATCCAATATCATTAATTCCGATTAAAATTGTTATAATATCACTTGTAAAATCAGAATCACCCTGAATTCTCTGCAGAAGTCTGTTTATAGTAAAGCCGTCAGTGCCATAATTGCGTACCTGATAGTCTGAGCCGTCCCTTTTAAGACAGTCTGACAGCATTTTTACATAGCCATTGCCAAGGAAATCTCTGGAAAAGCAGTGTTCACAATCGGTGATGCTGTCACCAAGACATGTTAATATTGTCATAATTTTACCTCCGTTAATATTATACTGCAAGAACAAAAAGGTTTATAGTTTTTTTAGAAAAATTTGTAAAAAAAAGACTGGACAAATGGAGATAAAGCACCTATAATAAGACTCACCAGAAGTCATCTGGTATCGAAGGTCATCTTTTCAGATCGACTATTCCCTATTCTACGAAAGATAAAATACAGGAAGCCTTTCTCAAACAGGCTCTAAAATACTTCAAGATAGCCTCCTGTTATTAGTAAACCTATGTAAAAGAAGGGATGGTACGTCTATGCTTTTTTACAGAATATTTCCTGCTATAGCGGCAGGCTGCGCCGCTCTGATGGATATTCAGAGAGCGAAGGTAGACAATGGCTGGCTGCTTTTTTGTGTATTGGTCAGTTTGTTTACGCGAATATGGAAAATAGATGTTAGCAGTCTCGGATCTTGGATATGCGGTCTGCTGGTACCGATACTGATTCTGGGGATTTTATTCATATTCAGAATGCTGGGAGCCGGAGACATCAAGCTCTTGAGTGTTATTGGAAGCATGATCGGACCGACGAAAATTCTCAATTGCATTTCCTATTCCTTTCTGATTGGAGCTGTCATATCAGCTGCTCTTATGATTTCAAGCGGCATTGTCTGCCAGCGAATTCTTTACTTATTACATTACATCAGTGTTTATTTCAAAACAGGAAAAAGAGAATCCTATTACAAAAGCGGTATGCCGTTGGAAAACTTTCATTTCACAGTTCCTATATTTTTAAGTGCATTGCTTTATGCGGGAGGTGTCTATTGAAGAAGAATATTTTTGCTGTCTGTGATCTTGAGGTGGATTATGCCTTGAATTTTATGGATTATCTTAATCATAAGAAAAATATCCCATTTGAGATTCAGGCATTTACCAACGTAGAGAGTCTGATCGCCTATGGGAAAATGAATCACATAGAGTTGCTGCTGATTTCCCAGAAGGCTATGTGCCGTCAGGTGCAGGAATTGGAAATTGGTAAAATTGTTATACTTTCGGAAGGCGTGCACCCACCGGATCTGGACCGTTATCCAAGTGTGTATAAATATCAGGCCTCTTCAGATGTTGTGCGGGAAGTGATGGCGTGTTACGGAGCCGAGAAAGCAGTAGCTCCGGCTGTTTTTCCTGTACTGAAAAAGACCACGGAAATTTATGCAGTATATTCTCCGTTGGGGCGCTGCCTGAAAACATCGTTTGCACTTACATTAGGACAGATTCTGGCAAAAGAAAGAGCTGTTCTTTATCTGAATCTGGAGGAATACTCCGGCTTTGAAGAAATGTTGGGAAAAGGGTTCGCGCAGAATTTAAGTGACCTTCTTTATTTTGTACGGCAGGAAAATGGAAATCTGATTTATAAGATGAACAGTATGGTACAGACAATAAACAATCTGGATTTCATTCCGCCTGTACGTACGCCAGAGGACATACGAGGAACTGCATGGGAAGATTGGGAAAAACTGATACAGGAGATTGTACTTCACAGTAATTACGAATTTGTGATTCTGGATATTGGAGGGGCAGTAGATGGGACTTTTCAAGTTCTGGATATGTGCCGGAAAATTTATATGCCAGTGCTGTCTGATCCGGTATCCATATCCAAGATTTCCCAATTCGAAAACCTGGTAAGAATCTGGGATTATCCGCAGATTCTTACCAGAACTGTAAAGGTACGCCCGCCTTTTCATGGAGGAAATGTGGCACCGGAGAATTATATTGAAGGGCTGCTGTGGAGTGAACTTGGAGATTATGTCAGGGAAATTCTGAGAAAGGAAAAGGAATGAGTCAGGAAATCTTTCGCAAACTGAGACAAATGCTCATGGAGAAGCTGGATGTTTACCGGGAACTTACAGACCAGGAAATTCTGGAAACGATTGATGAGCTGATCGTAAACACTCTGCGGGAATCAGGAGTGAGCCTGAAAGAAAAAGTGCAGCTTCGCCAGGAACTGTTTTATTCCGTCAGGAAGCTTGATGTATTACAGGAATTGATCGAAGATGAAACTGTAACTGAGATTATGGTGAATGGTCCGGATTCTATTTTTGTAGAACGAAAAGGAAAACTGACAAGGTGGCCGAAGTCTTTTACAGATCAGGAAAAGCTGGAGGATGTGATACAACAGATAGTGGGAAAATGCAATCGCATTGTGAATGAATCATCTCCTATAGTAGATGCCAGACTGGAAAATGGCGCCAGAGTCAATGTGGTTGTGGCTCCGGTAGCATTAAATGGTCCAATTCTGACAATAAGACGTTTTCCGGATACTCCAATTACAATGGAAAAGCTGATTGAACTGGGAAGTATAACTCCAGAGTGCGCGTCCTTTTTGGAAAAACTGGTAAGGGCCCGGTATTCAATTGTAATTGGCGGAGGAACGGGAAGTGGGAAGACCACATTCCTGGGGGCTTTGTCAGAGTACATACCAAAAGATGAACGGATTATCACTATTGAGGACAATGCAGAACTGAAGCTTCAAGGGATTGCAAATCTGGTGCGCCTTGAAGCCCGGACAGCGACCATAAACGGAGCACCGGGAGTAAGTATAAGAGATCTTATTAAGTCTGCACTTCGTATGAGACCGGATCGAATAATCGTAGGAGAAGTACGGGGTGGGGAAGCTATGGATATGCTTCAGGCACTGAACACCGGGCATGAAGGCAGTCTTGGAACAGCTCATGCAAACAGTTGCCGTGATATGCTGGCCAGACTGGAAATAATGACATTGATGGCGGAACTGGATCTGCCGCTTCAGGCGGTAAGAAGGCAGATCGCCTCTGGCGTGGATATTCTGGTGCATCTGGGACGTATGCGCGATAAATCAAGAAAACTTCTGGAAGTTTCAGAAGTATGTGCGTATGCGGATGGTGAAATCAGGATACAACCATTGTATCAATGGCAGGATGGGTGTGGTCTGGTGCCTGTGGAGCCTCTCCTGCACAGAGAAAAACTGGAACGGGCGGGGGTGAAATTATGATCAGGCAGAAAGTTGATTATGGAAAATACAGATATTCTCAGAAAGAAATTTTAAAATATATAGGAGAAAGTGCAGCATTGTGTGGTGCTGTAGATTATTTGTTCTATCAAACACCTTGGGTAATGTTACTTGTGGTTCCGGTTTCTGTGTTCTTTCTGAAGTGGAAGAAGAAACAGATGATCAGAGAAAGAAAACGGCGCCTTAATTATCAGTTTCGGGATGCATTGAATTCTATGAGTGTGGCGGTACAGGCTGGATATTCTGTGGAAAATGCAGTTTCTGCCTGTGTGCGTGATCTAGAGCAGCTATATCCGAAGAATGAAGATATTGTAGCTGAATTTCGTTATATAGAGACACAACAGAGAGTGAGTGTGCCGGTAGAAGAATTATTTCTGGATCTTGGGCAGCGCTGTAAGGTTGAGGATATTGAAAACTTTGCTTCAGTTTTGTATACAGCAAAAAGAAGCGGTGGTGATCTTGGAAATGTAATTCAGAAAGTGGCTCGAATGCTGGGCGATAAGATTGATGTAAAAAAAGAAATTGAAGCGACTCTGGCTGCGAAGAAGTCGGAACAGATGATCATGAGTCTTATGCCGGCAGGAATTATTCTTTATCTGCAGCTGGCATCACCGGGATTTCTGGATATTCTCTACGGAAATCCATTTGGAATCTGTGCAATGACAGTCTGTCTTACAGTATATGGAGCTGCTTACTGGATGGGGAAAAGAATTGTGGAAATCGAGGTGTAGTTGATGTGGCTCCATATTGTCATTTTTGTTATATTATTGCTTTTGACCGTATGCAGTACTTTAGGTTGGATCCATGTAGAAAACATTGGTACGGTAAAAGGCAGAAAGATGTTTCTTGTGGTTGCTCTGGCAGGAAATATAACAGGAGGACTGCTGACTTGGACAAAAGGTGGCGGACAGGTATTTGAAGACGGTTATGAGTTGAAAAAGGAGGAAAATGCTTATGAAGAAAAATTTATGGTATCCGTGGAAGGAGAAGAAACAGGCAGTGTCTATGTACAGATCCCGGAAAAAGAACTGGAAAAGGAAGATACCGGGCAGCCGGAAGTGTTGACGAAAGAGGAAGACGAAGAACAGAAGCTTTTGGAATTTGTAGCAAATTATAACAGCGAACTGGAAGACTCTGAGTATTATTATCTTCCATCTGACTGGGAAGGAAGAAAACTGGAGTGGAAAATACCTTATGATACTACCGGAAACATGTTGGCAGCAATTTTCCTTGCAGCAGCATTTGTCATGATTGTTATAATTGCGCGAGAAGAGCAGAAAGCCAGAACGAAAAGATATGAAGAACTGATGATGGACTATCCGGGACTGATTATGAAGTTTACCTTGTTGGTGCAGGCTGGAATGACTGTTCGAAATACGTTTAGGAAGATGGCTTCGGATTATAAAAACAAAAATGAAAAACGTATTGCATATGAAGAGCTTGTTACTGCCTGCCATGAAATGGAGAGTGGAATTTCAGAAATGGAAGCCTATCGCCGCTTTGGTGAAAGGTGCGGACATGTAAAGTATAAAACATTTGCAACATTATTGATCCAGAATCTTCAGAAGGGCAGCCGTCATATGGGAGAAATGCTGGAAAAAGAATCTGTGGAAGCCTGGGATGACAGGAAAAGAAAAGCAAAAGTTCAAGGAGAAGCGGCAACTACCAAATTGTTATTTCCAATGATACTGATGCTGGGCGTTGTAATGGCTATTGTTATGCTGCCGGCCTGTCTGTCCTTTTATGGATAAATCCAATCCGGAGGCCGATTTTCATATTTAAAAAGAAAAGTGCCAAAGGAAATTTTTCAGGCTGAGGGAGGTGAGAAATATGAGCGAACTGCGCAGACTGATGAGAGAATTTTTGTGGGAAGAAGATGCTGTAGGCGTTGTGGAAATTATTCTGATCCTTGTAGTTCTTATTGCACTGGTCATGATTTTTAAAGACCAGTTGACCAGTCTTGTGAAGAATATTCTGTCAAAGATCACAAAGCAAAGTAATTCTATTTAAATGATTTCCAACTAACAAAATGATTTGAAAAGGAGAGGTGCGCCATGGTAAAAAGAGGAAGTATTACTGTTTTTCTGGCCTTAACCCTTGGACTTATTCTGTCCCTGCTGAGCTCAGGACTCGAGTCAGCAAGAATGGCTGCGGCCAGAACTCAGATTTTGAATGGGATGGATATTGGACTGTATTCTTTATTTGGACAATATGACAAGTCCCTTTTAAAGGATTTTGACTTGTTCGCTGTTGACGGAGCCTGTGGGGGAAAGGAAATGAATCTGGCCTCTATATATGATAATCTGGAATCTTATATGAAGCCTGTGATGAAGCAAAATAGTCAGAAATTGTCAGTACAGCAGGGTGGCATTTCCGGTTATCTTCTGATGACAGATTCAGAAGGTGAAGTCTTTTATCAGCAGGCAGTCCAATACATGAAAGAAACTCTTGGAAGCCATGGGGCAAAGCTCCTTTTAAACAAAATTCAAGATATGCAGAAAAAGACAATTGAAGCGGAGCGACAAGGCAATGAGATAGAAAGTAAAGGAACCATTGAAAATTATGAAAGTGAAATGGATACTGCACAACAAAAAAGTCAGGCTTTGCTGGAAGAAAAAAAGAAACAGGAACAGCAGAATGGGCAGGATGGGTTTACAGATGGGAAAATGCTTCCGTCTGTGACAGAAAAGAGTCCTCCTGCAAAAGTTGAAAATCCTATTCCAGTAATTCGAAAAGTACGAAAAATGGGACTTCTGGATCTGGTTCTCCCTTTTGGAAAAGAAGTTTCTGACAAAAAGGTAAAAACTAAAGAATTGGTTTCAGGAAGAAAACTTGAAACAGGATTGGCAATGGAGGATTCCGTAAAAGCAGATGGAAGTATGCTCTCCCAGGTTTTGTATCAGCAATATCTCATGGAAAAACTGGGAAACTATATAGAACCAGGAAAGAGCGGCTTGCGCTATCAGATTGAGTACATTATTGGAAAGAAAAACAGTGATGAGGCAAATTTGAAAGATGTAGCGAAAAAACTTTTGATGGTTCGGGAAGGACTTAATGTTGCATATCTGGTTTCAGATGCGCTTATGATGGGACAGATTCATGCCATGGCAGCGGCAATTGCAGCCGCATTTCTTATTCCACCGGCAGTTGTGGTGATTGAAGGTGCGCTGATCCTATGCTGGGCTTTTGCTGAAAGCATTCTGGATGTAAGAGAGCTATTTGCCGGCGGAAAAGTGCCTTTAACTAAGAATGCCTCTAACTGGCAGCTGTCGCTGCAGGGGCTGCCGGCATTGGTAGATAAGTTGGATACGGACAGGCAAAACGATGTAAACGGGTTATCCTATGAGGATTATTTGCAGATATTTTTATTGACAACTTCAAAGGCGCAAAAAGTTAAAGGGGGTATGGATATGATTGAAAGTTCGTTTCGGGAGATGGAAGACTGGAATGAATTTTGTCTGGATCATTGCATTACTGCACTGGAGGCTTCTGTGGATGTAAAGGCAAATAAAAGAAAAGTGTTTACCGTAACGCGGGAATATCACTATATTTAGCTGGAAAATAGATTGTCTTTTGCCATATTACTATATAAGAAAGGCGCAGAAGGATGCTTTCCCGGAAAGGAGATGGAAAATTGATTAAAAGAAAAAAGAGAAAAGATATACAGGCTCTAAGGAGCAGAACAAGAAGGAAGAGTTCTCTGGGAATCCGGTCTGTCAGAAAGTCCCCGCTTTCTGTCAGAAATCTTTTCGGAAAAGTGTCTTTGTGCGCCTTTGGAAAAGAAATAAAAGAGCAGGTAAAAAAAGCCAGTCTTACGATAGAAGCGGCCTTTGCCCTTCCACTCTTTTTCTTTGGAATGGTGACAATGATACATTTTATGGATGTATACAGAATTCAGACGGAACACTTGAGCAAACTGTGTCAGAGTGCAAAGGAAGCCGGAATGTATGCGTATGTGGTGGGAGGCGACGGAGTAGAAGAAATTACGCTTCCTGATGTTTACAAATACAAGCCAATTGGCGGATTGATACCGCTTCCGGTTAAATGGCAGTATAACAAGGTGAGGGTTCATGCCTGGACTGGCGTGGACAGAGGAAATGGGAATAGTGAAGAGAATGAAAAACCGGAAAATATGGTGTATGTAACGGTTTCAGGTTCGGTGTATCACAAAAAGCTGAATTGCAGTCACCTCAATCTGTCGGTTACTAAAGTGTCGGGTGGAAGTGTTTCTTCCAGACGAAATGAAAATGGAGAGAAATATCATGCATGTGAAAGCTGCAGTAGAGGGCAAGCTCCAGGAAGTACAGTTTATATCACAAAATCTGGAAACCGTTATCATAATGACAAAAATTGCAGCGGCTTGAAAAGGTCCGTACGTCTGGTAAAAGAGTCGGAAGCTGGTAATCTGCATGCATGTAAACGATGTGGTTAATAAGAAGAAATGGAAGGGGAATAAAATAATGGAACGAATTTGCATTCTTGCATTTCTTGGAATTAACAGTTGGAAAGATATACGTACAAGAGAAGTTTCACTTTTGTCAATTGTTGTATTTGGAATTGTGGGAATGATAAGAGCCTGCTTTCTTGGAACTGTGAGTGTGGATTTGGTATGGAATGTCTGTATGGGGGCCGCTGTGATCATGCTCAGTATTATCTCGAAAGGCGCTGTTGGGATGGGAGATGGTCTTTTATTTCTGTCGCTTGGAACAGTACTGTCTTTTGAGGAACTTTTGTCAGCATTTTTATTGGGACTTTTTTGCTGCTGTTTTTGGGGAATTGTGGTGTTATTTCTGTCAGGAAAAGGGAAAAAGACTGAGATGCCTTTCGTTCCATTTCTTATGTTGGGATATATTGGAGGTTTGATTTATTGAAAAAGAGAATGAAAAGGGGAAGCATGACAATAGAAGCAGCACTTTTAATGCCGCTGCTTTTGTTGGTTGTGACGATAACTTTGTATTTGTTTTTTTACGTACATAATAAGGTCTGGCTCACAGCCGCGGCTTACGAAGCAGCTCTTGACGGCAGTCTGGAAACGGCACGGCCAGAAGGGAAAAGCCGTGATAAAGCATTAAAAAAAGGAAAAGAACTTGGAAACTCTGGATTTTATGAAAGCAAAAACCTGAAACTTCAGGTCAGCGAAGGAAAAAAAGTGCAGGTAACGTATGATCTTGATATGTTTTCCTTATATGGAGGATTTAACAGTCATTTGCAGGTAAAGGGAAGTGTAAAAGTAATAAAACCGGTAACCTGGATCCGAAAAGTAAAGGGACTTTCTGAGGTGTCAAATAAGCTGAAGGGGTAAAAAATGAAATCAGAATATAAAAGAGATATAAATGGAAATTATCTTGTGCTGTATGAAAATGAAGAACCAGATACTTCTTCTTATCAGATGAGAATGCTGGTTGGCAATTCGATTCCATCTATTCTTAAATGCAGAGTGCAGGGAGTTGATGGACAGTTTATGGTGTGTTATGACATTACCTCCAAACAGTCTTTGCTTTCTCTTTATGAAGAAAAGAAAATGGGTTACGAAGATCTTCAGATGATCCTGGGTGGATTTGTGCAGGTGATGGAAGATATGTCAGAATATTTGCTGAATCCATGCAGGTTAGTATTGAAGCCAGAGTATATGTATGTAGATGTGGAAAAGAGACAGATCTATTTTTGTTATCTTCCTGGATATGATGAAGATGTGAGACAGAAATTTCAGGAACTGACAGAGTATATTCTTCCGATTCTGGATCATGAAGACTCAAAGGCTGTAATGCTTGGGTATGGAATATACAGAAGAGCTTTGGAAGACAGTTTTCATTTGGAATATATAAAAAAGGAACTTTATCAGGATAGAGAGGAAATAGAAAAAACAGTTGGTTCCTCAATTTTGCAGGAATCAGGCACTATGACAGAGAAAAGGTGTAATTCAGATGGCAGTGAGAAAATTGATCTGTTTGAAAATTATGGGGAGTCAAAAGAGGAAAAGCCTCAGGAAGAACATCTGGAAGAGTTGCTTTGGGAGGAAGAATTATCTGAAAAAAAGAAAAAAGATGTTGGGGGTACGTCTAAAGGATTTTTGATTTGGTGTGTAGCAGCTGGATTTTTTGCACTGGTGGTTGTGGCCGCAGAAACACTGGGGTATCTGCCGAGGGTATCTATGCAGGTTATTCTGGGAGTGGCAGCTGGGATTATGGTAATTGGAATGTTGTGTACCTGGGGTGTGTCCGTTATAAAGAATAAGAATTGCATCAGACATGAGAAAAAGGGACATCTGGAAATACAGAATAAAAGAGAAAATAAAAAAGTGAGTGAAGACTCAGGAAAAGATAAGGTGAACTTTAAAGATAGCATTGAAAGAAACACGACTTCAATGCAAAATACAGCAGAAGTATTGCACCAAAAAGAAAAAATATCAATATCACAAAAAAATTGCGGCGAAACAGTGGTTTTATCTGCGAATATTGTTACTGGACCGGCAACTCTTGTAAGCCGTGAACCTGGTGAACTTGCTACGATTTATCTTCAGAATGAACTTACGGTAATTGGAAAAATGGAGAATGCAGCGGATGCGGTGATCGAACTTCCTACAGTAAGCCGGATACACGCGAAGATACGGAAACGGGAGGGAGAATATTATCTTACGGATTTGAATTCACGCAATGGAACATCTGTAAATGGCAAAATTTTAAAAGGGGATGAGGAATATTGCCTTCAGGATCAGGATCAGATAGACTTTGCGCAGGCCAGGTATGTGTTTCTGAAATAAAATAACAGATTTTAAAAATTTACCGGGTTTGATCTGTTGAGGTATCAGAGAAATTGTGCTATACTTATTCTATTATCAGAAAGTAACGAAAACAGTGTTGAAAGTAGACTGAAAATATCGAGGTGATGGCGTGGAAGAAATAAAAAAAGAACCAATAACGGTTCTTTTTATACTTCTGAATATATTGATATTTCTTGTTGTTGATTTTACCGGCGGATCAGAAAATACTGCTCACATGATTGAGTGTGGAGCCGCCTATCCACCGCTGATTCTTGAAAATGGAGAGATATACAGGTTATTTACCTGTATGTTTCTGCATTTTGGAATTTATCATATTGCCAATAATATGCTTGTCCTTTTTGTACTGGGACAGCGCCTGGAACCGGTTGTAGGGAAGATTAAATTTATTTTAATTTACCTTCTTGGCGGTCTTGGTGGAAATATTTTTTCTTTTATTATGGAAATGAAATCAGCGGATTATGCAGTGTCAGCTGGTGCCTCTGGTGCCGTTTTTGCAGTAATGGGAGCAATGCTCTATGTAGTTATTCGAAATCATGGAAGAATTCAGGATATTTCCGTACGACAGATGATGATCATGGCCGGATTCTCATTGTATTTCGGTTTTACAAGTACTGGTGTAGATAATGCAGCCCATGTTGGCGGCATGGTTTGTGGATTTATCCTGGCGGCAGTTCTTTATCATCCGGGAAATTTTTCTGGCAGAACAATGTGGAAGGATGTTTCCCCATCGGATTCAATTTCTGCATAAATGTTTCCGCTGTGAGCCTGGATGATCTCTCTGGTGATTGCCAGCCCCAGTCCGGTTCCACCCTCTTTGAATGTTACAAATGGAGTAAAAATTTCATTCAGCTGTGATTCCGGTATGCCGCATCCATTGTCAGTTATGACAATATGTACCCTTTGGTCACTGGAAAAAGCACATAATTTTACTTTTCCATCAGCACTGGAAATTGCTTCTGCTGCATTTCTGAGCAGATTCAGTAAAGCCTGCTTTAATTTAACGGGATCAATAAAGAGGGCAGGCAGTGAGGGCGAAATATCAGTTTTTAAGGTAATGCCCAGGTACTGGTAAGTGGGCTGGATACTGGAAATAATTTCCTTAAGATAGGCAGTAAAAGCAGTTCTTTTCCGTTCAAGTTTATGGGCATTATTGTAATCCGAAAGATTATTTAACAATTCTTTGGTATACTCCAGATTAGCTGTAATATCATTCCAGTAATCAAATGAGACAACTTCAGGATGTGTGTCTTCAATCATCTGAATCTCACTGTTAATAAGTGCTATGGGATTGCGTATCTCATGGGAAAATCGTGATAGTATCAGATGAAATTCATCCTGTTTTTTGTTTAAGATTAAATTATTTTTCATAAGCTCACCTCAAGTGAAGTGTATCATTGAAGTGGACAAATGACAAATAAAATCGTACTTAAAAAATCGAGATTATTCGACAGAAATAAAAAATACTGTTCCAAAAATTTTTTAAAAAATTTTGGAAAAAAATGTGATTTTCGCTATTATCAGACGTATAATTTATATATTCTATTTGGGAGGATAAGACTATGAGTGATTGTATTTTTTGCAAAATTGCAAACGGAGAGATTCCATCAGCAACATTGTATGAAGATGAAGACTTCAGAGTAATTCTGGATCTGGGTCCTGCAAGTAAAGGACATGCCTTGATCTTGCCGAAAGCGCATGCGGCTAATATCTATGAGATATCAGATGATATGGCTGCGAAAGCAATGATTCTGGCAAAGAAAATGGCCACAAAAATGACCGAGGCGTTAAAGTGCGATGGTTTTAACATTGTACAAAATAATGGCGAACCGGCAGGACAGACTGTTTTTCATTTTCATATGCATCTGATTCCGAGATATGAAGGAGATCAGGTGGGAATTACCTGGAAACCTGGAACTTTAACAGACGAGGTGAAAAATGAAATCCTGGAGAAATTGAAAAGCTGCTAGAAAACGGGGTACACAAGATGAATAGCGAAGAATTTAACACATTTTACAGACGGTATTATAAAGTCTCTGTTAAAATCGCAAATGGAATTGTACAAAGCCGTTTTACAGCCGAGGATGTTACACAGGAGGTATTTTCATACTTTTACGAAATAAAAGAGAGACTGGATGCTTCCAGCGAAGAAAAGCTTCACGCATTGGTGGTATGGAAAACAACCAATAAAGGAAGGGACTACCTGAGAAAATCATATGTAAAGCGGGAAGTAATGTTTGACAATGATGTGGCTGAATTGCAGTATCGTACTACAGAAAGCGCAGAAGCGGCATTACTGGGGCTGGAAAAACAGAAATATTTATCAATGGCATTTGAAGGCCTGCGACGGAAAAATTTAATTAACTATATGATTTTTATGCGAGTTGTAATGGAAGGTGTATCTACTGAAGAAGTAGCGCGCGAATTTGGCTATACAAGAAATAATGTAAATAACAGAGTACTTAGAGCCAGAAAATGGCTTTTAGCAGAAATTTTAAGACTGGAAAAAGAGTAAAATTAAAAAGCATACCTCTGTTAAATAACAGAGGTATGCAGTGTAAAATCAGGAATGAATACATTCTTCAATGAGATTCACAATATGCTGAATAGAATTTAAGTTTTTGCCTGCAGACATAGCCGCAATATATTTATTACGTTCCTGATAGAGTTTGCGGATTGCCTCTAAGAGAGACGCTTCTGTAATCTCTTCCTCCTCCAGTACCATACTGTAACCCTGGCGCTCGAAGGAGCGGGCATTGAGAATCTGATCACCGCGGCTTGCCTTTGCGGACAATGGAATTAAGAGATTTGGCTTTGAAAGTGCGGCAAGTTCACAGATAGCATTAGCTCCTGCACGGGAGATTACTACATCTGCCAATGCAAACATGTCAGGAAGCTGTTCCTGAACATATTCATATTGGACATAACCTGTCAGCTGGATACTTTCATCCGTTTTTCCCTTGCCGCAAATATGAATAACCTGGAATTCTTTCAGCAGTTCAGGAAGAATTTTTCGTACATTTTCGTTTACAGAAGCAGCACCCAGACTGCCGCCAATTACCAAAAGAACTGGTTTATCTGAAGTAAAACCACAATATGCGCGAGCGTGTTCTTTATTACCATGGAGAAGCTCCTGACGAATAGGAGTACCTGTAAGAACTGCCTTATCTTTTGGAAGATTATTTACAGTTTCTGGAAAGTTACAGCAGACTTTTGTGGCGGAAGAAAGGCAAAGCTTATTAGCAAGTCCCGGAGTCATATCAGATTCATGAATGATTGCCGGAATGTGGCGTTTGCCTGCGGCAATTACCACTGGTACTGTTACGAAGCCACCTTTGGAAAATACTACATCAGGCTTTAATTTTTTCATAAGACTTTTAGCCTGAAAATAGCCTTTTATAACGCGAAATGGATCTGAAAAGTTTTTCAAATCAAAATATCGTCTTAATTTACCGGAAGCAATTCCATAGTAAGGAATACCAAGCTCCTCAATAAGCTGTTTTTCAATACCATTGTAGGAGCCGATGTAAGAAATTTTATAACTTTTTTCCTGTAAAGCGGGAATCAGAGCAATATTCGGGGTAACATGTCCGGCAGTACCACCGCCGGTAAGGATAATATGCTTCATAGGATCCTCCTGAATAAGTGTTTAATAGTTACAGTTCACTTTGTGAATAGCGACCTATTTAATAAATATGAACCCCTAAAAGGGAATTGTCAAGAAAAGAAAAAAATCTGGGAGAAAAAAATGAACAAAAAAAAGATAGGAGAGAAAACCGACAGTCGGTTAGAAGCTGAAATGATCAAAGAAGCAAAAATGATAGAAGAAAGTCTTCTTGGAAATGCTGCAAATGATTTTGAGATTTCGGATGAGGAACTGGATGAGGCGTATCAGCAGTTTTTAAAGAAAATGAAAGCAGAAGGCAAACTGGATGAAGATAAAATAAATGAGGCCAATTCTGCAAAAGCTATGAATAATGATACAAAGACTGCTGAAATAGTGAAGTTTCCAGGATTCCGGAACGAGGCGTCCAAAGAGGAAAATTTAAAAGATGCTCAATCAACAGAAAGTTCAGCTGAGGAAATTGATTTTATTGCAGGATTTTCTGATAAGCTACGTCAGTTTGAAAAAGAAGAAAATAAACCCTGGTACAAATATGGAAAGGCAGCAGGGATTGCAGTTCTTGCTGCAATCGGTATTCTTGCCGGAAGTATGGCAAGCCAGGCTGATTCAGCGAAATTTGTCAGCTCTGTTCAGCATATTATAAATAGTGAAGATGTTATGCCATAAAAACAGAAAAATATATGTAATATAAGTAAGAGTTCGGGTAAAAGGGGGAATCTGTATGAAGATCACTTTTATTGGAGCAACACATGAAGTTACCGGGAGCTGCTATTATCTGGAAGCAGCAGGAAAAAAGTTTCTTGTAGACTGTGGAATGGAACAGGGACCTGATTATTATGAAAATAAAGATATTCCTGTGCCTCCGGGAGAATTAGATTTTGTGCTTTTAACACATGCACACATGGATCATTCCGGAAATCTTCCTGCTATTTACGCAAAAGGCTTTAAAGGACCTGTATATGCCACAGAGGCAACCTGTAATCTTTGCGATATTATGCTCCGTGACAGTGCCCATATCCAGATGTTTGAGGCAGAATGGCGTAACCGCAAGGCAAAACGTCAGGGGAAGCCTGAATTTGTTCCAGCTTATACCATGGAGGATGCATTAGGGGTTATTCGTAATTTTGTAGGCTGTCCATATGAGACTGGAATAATTCTTGGCGAGGGGCTGAGAGTAAAGTTTATTGATGCAGGTCACCTTCTTGGATCAAGCAGTATTGAGGTGAATATCTGTGAAGCTGGAGTTGAAAAAACAATTGTATTTTCGGGAGATATAGGAAACAAAAATCAGCCGCTTATAAAAGACCCTGCCTATTTTAGAAAAGCAGACTACGTGGTAATGGAATCTACATACGGAGACCGGAGCCACGGAGAGAGACCAGATTATGTGCGCCTTCTGGCAGATGTCATTCAGGAGACCTTTGACCGGGGCGGTAATGTGGTAATTCCCTCTTTTGCAGTGGGAAGAACGCAGGAGATGCTGTATTTTATCAGACAGATAAAAGCAGAAGGCCTTATTCACGGGCATGATAATTTTAAAGTGTTTGTAGATAGCCCTCTTGCAAATGAAGCAACAAATATTTTCGGTATTCATAAATATGATTGTTTTGATGACGAGGCTCTGGAACTTATTCGAAAAGGAATCAATCCTCTTAGCTTTCCTGGTTTGAAGATATCCGTAACAAGTGAAGACTCAAAAGCAATCAATTTCGATGATGACTGTAAGGTGATTATTTCTGCCAGTGGAATGTGTGATGCAGGAAGAATTAAACATCACCTGAAACATAATCTGTGGCGGGAGGACAGCACCATTCTTTTTGTGGGCTATCAGGCTGTTGGAACTCCGGGACGCGCCCTTTTGGAAGGAACTCAGGAAATAAAACTCTTTGGTGAACCGGTGCACGTTGCAGCAAAAATCTGCCGTATGCCGGGAATCAGTGGCCATGCAGATGTAAATGGTCTGGTTGACTGGATAAAAGCATTTGAAGTAAAGCCTCAGAAAGTGTTTGTTACTCATGGCGAGGATACTGTGACAGAACTGTTTGCTGCAAGACTGCGTGATGAGATGAACTATGATGCATATGCGCCATTCAGTGGAACAGAATTTGATCTGGCTGAAGGCGAATTTCTGTACGAGGCAGAGGGCGTTAAGATACAGAAGCCTGCTGCGTTACAAAAAGCATCTAAGGCTGCAAAGGTATACGAAAAGTTGCTTGCGCTTGGATACAGACTGCTTTCCGTCATACGCAAAAACGAGGGCTGTGCAAACAAAGATCTGGAGAAGTTTTCAAGGGATGTCCAATCTTTATGTGATAAATGGGACAGAACTGATGGGTAAGTGTTACAGTCTGAAAAGAAATCCCCGGGACAAAAATCCCGGGGAAGTAATTATGAAATCGCTTCTTTTAAAGCAGTGGCAAGCTGGTCTGGGCATGAAGTAGGTCTGCGTCCACACTGGATTCCCTCCAGGCGTGCAATTACTTCTTTCGCCGGCATACCTTCTACAAGTTTGGCAACTCCCTGTGTATTTCCAGAACATCCACCAATAAATTTCACATTGTGAACTTTCTGTTCATCATCAATATCATATTGAATTGCCATAGAACAAACACCTTTTGTTTTATATTCCATTGTTTTTTCCTCCAATCGTTATGTAAAATCAGGAGCTCAGGAACGCTGGTCAGGTTATGAACAGCAATAGCTTTGCACCTTCTCTCATTATAGCAGAAGATATTATAAGTTTCCATGCCAAATTTAAGTTGGATATAGCAAGAAGTTTTGGTATAATGTCAGATGAAGAAGCAGTTAACTTTCAAAAACAGAGGAGAATGCTAAATGAAAACAATTGGTATTATTGGCGCAATGGAAGTTGAAGTTGCGATTTTAAAAGAAAAAATGGAAGATGTACGAATTATAAAAAAAGCTTCCATGGATTTTTATGAGGGAATACTTGCTGGGAAAAAGGTTGTTGTAGTGCGTTCCGGAATTGGCAAGGTAAATGCTGGTATCTGTGCTCAGATTCTGGCAGATGTATTTTCAGTAGATGCGATCATTAATACAGGAATTGCAGGAAGCTTAAATAAAAATATTAATATCGGTGATATTGTTCTTTCCACAGATGTTGTACAGCATGATATGGATGCTACCGGATTTGGATACCGCAAGGGACAGATTCCGCAAATGCCTGTATTTTTCTTTAATGCAGATGATAATCTCCGCAGACTTGCTGCAGAAGTATGTAAGGAAGTAAATCCGGATATTCAGGTATTTGAAGGAAGAATTGCTTCTGGAGACCAGTTTGTCTGCGATCAGGATGTTAAGAATCGAATTGTATCAGAGTTTTCAGCATATGCGACTGAAATGGAAGGTGCAGCCATTGGACAGGCAGCATACTTAAATGAAATTCCGTTTCTGGTTGTCCGTGCTATTTCTGATAAGGCTGATGGAAGTGCGCAGATGGATTACAGCGAATTTGAGAAAGCAGCTGTTGACCATAGTGTGAGGCTTACTTTAAATATGCTGGCGCGTATTTGAAAAATCATTCCCGCAATCTGCACGCCCCACTTTGCGGTATATTTTTCCCGAATTCAGTTGCCGTAGCCCGCTACGGCGCCATCATCCGGGCAAAATCTTCCACAAATTGTGACGTACATCTTGCAGAAAGCCTTTTTCAAACACGCTTTGGCGCGTATTTGAAAAATGGTGCAATTGACCGAAAAACGGAAGCTTGCATATAATGAGAGTGAAATGGAAAAGGAATCGAAATTGCTGATATGATATATAAAGATTTTTATCCATTTTACACAAGCTATGCAAATCCCTTGCTCTACCGGGGAGAAAAGGAACAAGAAGAGGAATTTTTTCTGATGAAATCCTACTATCCGGACACTGCCAGAAAGATACAGGAAAAAGTGGAAGAAGAATGTGATCTTCAGGATTATGAAGGCAGCCGGCTTTACGATGAATATCCTGACAGGTTTATGTTGTATCACCTTGGAAGGAAGATCGTGGATGAAGTAAGATCAGAGGCTGATATGGAAGCAATGTCTGATGGACTTCTTGGTGATCTGGTAGAAGTGCTTCTTTTTCATGAAATATCACGAAGAAGATGCCGACGAAGAAGATGCAGGGGAGATTTTTACAGATAAGACGCATCAAAATGACAATTAGAGGTTGCTGTGAGCGGAGTGAACAGTAACGATTACAGAATATAAAAGAAAATATTTATAATAAAAATGAAAACAATAGATGAATATTTAGAGGAACAGATAAATGAACAGCTGTGTCAAGCTATCCTAAGCGGCAGCAGAGGGGACGGACCATCCAAAGTAAAAATACGCCCGGTAGAAATCCGGGGGAAGGTGGTTTATCAGGCTTCTGAAACTGTAGGGACGAAGGTGCTCCATAAAAATTATTCCAGAGAGGAACTGATCTCATATTTAAAAGCGGGGCTGCAGCATGATTTTTCTCAGCTTCAGGCAAGTGGGATGGCGCTGGATGGAACTATTCTGGTAAGCAAAAAAGGAAAGATGACCATAAAGACCAGACGTCATCCCGAAAATGGAAAAGGTCTGGCTTTCGGAAAGGACAAGACCTTCAGCAAGGGCACGCAGATATTGGCCCACAATCGTGTAAAGCAGTACATACTTAAGGAAAATATTCCAGTCCCCTTTCTTGTTGATCTTGGTGTTATGAATAAGGAAGGCAGGATTATTACCCAAAAATACGATAAGTTCCGACAGATCAATCGATTTCTGGAATTTATTCAGGACATTCTTCCAAGACTGGATCAACAGCGGGAAGTGACCATTCTTGATTTTGGATGCGGAAAGTCCTATCTTACATTTGCCATGTATTACTATCTGAGAGAACTGAAAGGTTATGATGTAAATATTATTGGTCTGGATCTGAAAACAGATGTAATAGAAAAATGTAATCATCTTGCAGTAAAGTATGGATATGAAAAACTGCATTTTTATCAGGGAGATATTGCTGATTATGAAGGTGTTTCTTCTGTTGATATGGTAGTAACCTTGCATGCCTGTGACACAGCTACAGATTATGCTCTTGCGAAGGCTGTGGAATGGGGAGCGAAAGTTATTTTGTCTGTACCCTGCTGTCAGCATGAGGTAAATAGACAGATAAAAAATGAAGTGTTGGAGCCTGTACTGAAATATGGCATTCTTAAGGAGAGAATGGCTGCTTTGATGACAGATGGAATTCGAGCCAATCTGCTGGAAAGTATGGGATACGAAACTCAGATTCTGGAATTTATTGATATGGAGCATACACCCAAGAATTTGCTGATCCGTGCTGTAAAGACAGGCAAACCAAAAGATATGAAGAGTACAGTGCAGCTTATGAAGGAACTGCATATAAATCCTACACTGGAAAGACTTCTGTACCGTGAAGGGGAGGTACAATCAGAGAGTTAAGAGGAGAAAGAATGATTAAATTTTTACGCAGAGCAGTGATTCTCCTGTTTGTTTTTGTTCTCGGCGTGGCAGGAAGTTCGTTCCTGCTGAATAGTGAGACTACGGATGACCGCTCTGATATGAATGATCCGGTTTTTCCGGAGGTAATGGTTGATTTTGATGGAAATTATGCAAACAGGATGTATGGTTATGCACAGCCTATGCAGTCTGATTTTACCAGGGACAGTGTGACGCCTATTGATACATCCAAGGAACTGTCCTTTGTCATAAATGCCTATGATACAAAGGTGAAAAGCCTTTCCTATGAGATACGTACCTCAGATGGCAGTAAGGTACTGGAAAACCGTAAGATTAAAAGTCTGGATAAACAGGACAGCTATCTGAAAACAACAATTAAGCTGAGCAGTGATCTTTTGATGAACCAGGAGTATTCTTTGCAATTATCTCTTGAGACAAATAAGGGAACAGCTTATTATTATACAAGAGTAGTTTCCAGATCCAATGTGAATGCTGCTCAGTATGTGAAGTTTGCGTCGAGCTTTTACGAAAAATGTCTGGATAAAGCGTCCGCCGAGGATTTGACTGCTTACCTGGAATCAGATACATCCAGTACCTCTACCAACTATACAGATATTAATATCAATTCTACATTTGCCCAGATCAGCTGGGGCAATCTGAACCCTCAGATTTACAGAAAGGGAATTCCTGTAGTGAAGGATATTAATGAAACTACAGCCAGTCTTTCTGTTGAATATCAGATTGCGGCACTGGATGAAGATGGAAACCAGGAAATCTATGATGTGACAGAATTTTACCGGATGCGTTATACTGAAACCAGAATCATGCTTCTGGATTTTAAACGAAGCGCATCACAGGTGTTTGAGGAAAGTTCCATCAGCATTTCCGACAAGGGGCTTTTGCTTGGTGTCAGAGAAAAAAATGTGGAATACATGATGAATGAAAACGCAGGAGTGCTTGCGTTTGTTCAGGAAGGAGATTTATGGTCTTATTCTCCTGATGATGGAAAATTTTCCAGAATTTTCAGTTTCCGCAAAGAAACGGATGGAGATTTCAGGGATTCCAGATACCAGCATAATATAAAGATCATCCGTGTGGAAGATAACGGAGATGTGGACTTTGTTCTTTATGGATATATGAACAGAGGCGTTCGGGAAGGATACTGTGGTGTTTGTGTATATCATTACAGTAATGATCAGAATGTGGTGGAAGAAAAAGTATTTATTCCGTCTACAGAATCCTACGAATTCCTGAAAGAAGATCTTGGAACATTATCCTATGTCAGTACAGAAAATGCTCTTTACCTTTTATTTGCAAATAAGCTTTATAAGATAAACATTTCAGATGGTACCAGTGAGGTTCTTGAGGAAGGAATTAAAAAAGATGACTTTGCTGTTTCAGATACAGGTGCACATGCTGCCTGGATCATTCAGGAAGGTGAAAGCGCCGGAAACATAAAAGAAATAGATTTTGAAACATTAGAAACCAGGAGTCTTGCGCCATCCTCAGGACAGTCTTTAGTGCTGAATGGATTTATGAATGAAGATATTGTTTATGGAATCGTAGTTGATGGAGATGTGATCGCAGACGATAATGGTCATGAGATCACGGGGATTCATACTGTCCGTATTGAAGGATTTGATGGAACTTTGAAAAAAGAATATCATCAGGATGGATTGTATGTAACTGATATTACCATGGGAAACACTATGATGGAATTTCAGTTGTCCAAGAAGACAAAAAAAGGATACAAAGCAGTAAGCAAGGATAATATTCTGAATAATTCTAAAGCCTCGGCCAATACTGTATCCGTGGAACTGGTGACAAATTCCAGAACCGGAACCCAGATACGACTGGCTCTCACTGAAACACCTGAAATTCAGGAACCGTTAGTAGTTTATGCAAAAATGAAAAATATAGGTGATGACCGTATTATTCTGGATACGCAGATTCCTGAGGAAGATATTTACTATGTTTATGCAAAAGGAGGATTGGACAGTACATTTACAGATCCTGCACTTGCAATTCAAAGAGCAGATGATCAGACTGGCGTTGTGTTAAATCGTGCTCAGCAGTATGTATGGGAGCGTGGAAATAAGAAGACAAAGCTGACTCTTAATCTGGAGGATGTGCCGGAAGCAATGAAGAGTGCATCCCTGGATGTTGCAGCACTACAGGAGGCTCTTGGGGATGAGGGTACTATCGTTGATCTGTCTGGTTGTACATTAGACAGTGTCTTATATGAGGTCAGCGCCCAGCGTCCGGTAATTGCCAAAACTGGGGATAATACCAGTGTTGTGATCATTGGATATGATGAATATAACACATATCTGTACGATCCGCAGAAAGGGGAAACTTATCCTTACGGTATGAATGACAGTACGGAGCTGTTTGAAAAGGCCGGCAATATTTTTATAAGTTATGTTGAGAAACTGAAGCTTTAAAGTGGCTGTTGGGAAAGCCGGTACAGTCCGATATTGAACATGTATGCAAAAAATGCTAGATGTGAAAGATGCAGCAAAGTGGTGGTTAACAGTCTGTCTGTGGTGGAGGACAGACTGTTAAAAATAAAGCAACAGGAAAGGACAGAAAAATGCTAAGCGAAAGTATTAAAAAACTGGTACAGTATGGAATTGAGACAGGGCTGACTCCTGCCTGTGAGAAAAACTATACAACAAATCTTCTTCTTGATGTTTTTAAAGAAGATGAATACACAGAACCGGCAGAGGAATATTCTGATATTAATCTGGAAGAAGTTCTGAAAGAACTGTTAGACGAAGCTGTAGAACGTGGTCTGATTCAGGATAGTGTGGTTTACAGAGATCTGTTTGATACAAGATTAATGAACTGTCTTATGCCCCGCCCGGCTCAGGTACAGAAGACTTTCTGGGAAAAATATGAGAAATCTCCGGAAGAAGCAACAGATTATTTCTATAAATTAAGCCAGGACAGTGATTATATTCGTCGTTATCGTGTAAAGAAAGACCAGAAATGGACTGTGGATTCTCCTTATGGAGCAATTGATATTACAATTAACCTTTCCAAGCCAGAGAAAGATCCGAAAGCTATTGCTGCGGCAAAGCTTATCAAATCAAGCAGCTATCCCAAATGTCTGCTTTGTCCGGAAAATGAGGGATATGCAGGCCGCGCAAATCATCCTGCAAGAGAGAATCACAGAATCATTCCAATCACAATCAATGACAGTCCGTGGGGAATGCAGTACTCTCCCTATGTTTATTATAATGAGCATTGTATTGTGTTTAATTTCCAGCATACACCTATGAAAATTGAGAGAAACACATTTATCAAGCTGTTTGATTTCGTGAAGCTGTTTCCACATTATTTTCTGGGGTCAAATGCAGACTTACCGATTGTGGGAGGTTCTATTCTCAGTCACGATCATTTTCAGGGCGGCCATTATACGTTTGCTATGGCAAAGGCTGAAATTGAGAAATATGTAACTATTCCGGGCTATGAGGATGTGGAGGCTGGTATTGTAAAATGGCCGCTGTCTGTACTTCGTATCCGTCATAAAGATGAGAAGCGCCTGATTGATCTGGCAACTCATGTGCTGGAGGTTTGGAGAGGCTATACAGATGAGGCTGCATTCATTTTTGCAGAAACGGATGGTGAACCTCATAATACGATCACTCCGATCGCACGTAAAAAAGGTGATATGTATGAGTTGGATCTGACTCTGCGAAACAATATTACCACGGAAGAAAATCCTCTTGGCGTATATCATCCACATGCACAGTACCATCATATTAAGAAGGAGAATATCGGTCTGATCGAGGTTATGGGCTTGGCAGTTCTCCCTGCACGACTAAAAGAAGAACTGGAGCTTTTGGAGGAATATATTCTGGATGGCAAGGATGTTGCTTCTAATGAGAAGATTGAAAAACATGCGCAGTGGGTAAAAGAATTCCTTCCGAAGTACGATCATCTTGATAAAGACAATATTGAAGAGGTTCTTCATAAAGAAGTTGGAAATGTGTTTGTTCACGTGTTGGAAGATGCTGGTGTTTACAAATGTACAGAAGAGGGCAGAGTTGCATTTATGCGTTTTATTGAAAATTTGTAACCAAATCATAAAGACAATCTTTTTGGGTTGAAAGAATGTGTCCGTTTGATTATACTGAAGACAGCACAGAAGATGAAATAAGAACTATTTATTTTCTGTGCAGATGATGAAAGCAGGAGAGACATTAAAAAGCAGAGGAGTGCCTATGGAAAATAAAACAAAAAGAAAAAATAGGATTTTCTGGGTTCTGTTGGCCACAATGTTGATTTTGTTCGGAGTTTCATTTAGAAATGATGGAAAAATTGGGATTAGTGGTGTTCAGTCTGTACAGGCGGCCACTAAGAACGTAGTTGTCAGATTCTGGAATCAAAGTGGAAAAACATCCTATTCCAAGCTGCGTATAAAGGTAAGTGCCGGGAAAAAAATTAAGCTTCCGGCAGTTCCTGCAATTACCGGATACAAAAATCTTGGCTGGTCCACTCAGAAAAACGATACCAAAGCGGTATATGCCGCGGGGAAAAAAATACGTCTGAAAAAGAATATAAATCTGTACGCGGTGCGTAAAAAAGTTGGTATATATAAAGTTTATTTCTATGATAATACCGGAAGCACCAGTACAGTATTTAAGAAACTAAACAAAGCTGTTACAAAAAACGGATATCTTACCTTGCCAGAGCTTCCACAAAAAAGCGGCTATAAGGCAGTTGGATGGAGTGCCAAAAAGAATGCGTCCCAAGCGTCTTATACAGAGGGTCAGAAGATTCGAATCAAAAAAAATATAAAATTATACGCTGTTTACGAGTCAGATACAACATTTACAGTGGCTTTGTGCAAGAATAATGGAACTGTTTACAAGACAGAGAATGTAGCATCTGGAAGTTCTTATACATTGCCATCTGTAAGAAATGCATCTGGATACACCTTTATGGGGTGGGATATCCAGTTAGGAAAAAGCACAGCACCGCGTTATGAAGCCGGTGATACTATTACAGTAAACAGCAACATAAAGCTATATGCAGTTGTGTTTAACCGTTCCGCTGAGGAAGACCTGACTCTTTCAGAGCTTCTGCAATCCGCAAGCAGCTGGAAAATTGGAAATGGAAGCAATCGGGGTTACAATCACATTATTTTTGTAGGAGACTCCCGGACCAATCGTATGCAGAGAACGCTGCAAAATTTAAATTCAGGGTATTATGAGTCGAATCTGCTGCGTGATATTGATTTTGTATACGAAGAGGGAAAGGGCCTTGAATGGCTGAAGTCTCAAGGGATGAATTCTATTCTTTCTATTGCAGAAGAGAATTATTCCGTGTTGAAACCGACTGCGGTTATTTTTAATCTGGGAGTAAACGATCCTGGAAATATGTATGATTATATTTCTTATTATCAGGAGATTGCTGAGAGCTTACAGAAAAAGAACTGCAAGCTGTTCTTTATGTCGGTGAATCCGGTGAACAGTAAGACAATCGAATATCTTGGTAAAAATGCAATCCGAAAAGAAGAAGTAATCCGCAAATTCAATTCTGTTGTGGGCAGTGCTCTTGGCAGCACTTTTGAATATATTGACACGTATTCTTATCTGATGGAGAATGGATATGGTACCAATATTAGTGGAACTGGAGTTGATCTGCCAGACGATGATGGACTTCATTACACCACCAAGACCTACAAACGAATTTTTAAGTATTGTCTGGATTATCTTATATTGCATTAAACGTTCAGAGAAATACTGAGAATAAGGCAAATTTGCAATAGGAAAATACTTACAGAAGAGAAGATCTTTGTCCAAAAGTGTCGAAGCTTAACAGACGGGATCTTCTTTTATTCCCTGGAAAAATATCCTTGCGCGAATAAGAGGAATAGTCTATACTATAGAGAAATGAGTGTTTGGAAAAATGAGGAGAAAGAGGAACTAATTATGAAACTTACAACAGTAAAAGAGATTTACAGAGAACGGGATAAGTACCTGGATCAGGAGATCACTGTAGGCGGCTGGGTACGAAGCGTTCGTGATTCCAAGACCTTTGGATTTGTTGTTCTCCATGATGGAACATATTTTGAGACCCTTCAGATCGTTTACCATGATACAATGGACAATTTTGCTGAGATTTCCAAACTGAATGTAGGCGCAGCGATTATTGTAAAGGGAACTCTGGTAGCGACTCCACAGGCGAAACAGCCATTTGAGATCCAGGCTGCAGAGATTTCTGTAGAAGGAACATCTGCACCAGATTATCCGCTTCAGAAGAAACGCCACAGTCTTGAGTATTTAAGAACGATCACACATCTTCGTTCCAGAACAAATACCTTCCAGGCTGTTTTCCGTGTACGTTCTCTCTGTGCATATGCAATACACAAATTCTTTCAGGAGAGAGGATTTGTTTATGTACACACTCCGCTGATCACAGGAAGTGACTGCGAGGGTGCAGGGGAGATGTTCCAGGTTACAACCATGGATCTGAATAACATTCCTACAGATGATAAGGGAAATATTGATTACTCTCAGGATTTCTTTGGCAAGGAGACAAATCTGACTGTAAGCGGTCAGCTGAACTGTGAGACATTTGCACAGGCATTCCGTAATGTATATACATTTGGACCAACTTTCCGTGCTGAGAACTCCAACACCACACGTCATGCAGCTGAGTTCTGGATGATCGAGCCTGAGTGTGCATTTGCTGATCTTGAAGACAACATGAATCTTGCAGAAGCGATGCTGAAATATGTGATCGGATATGTTCTTGAGAATGCTCCGGAGGAAATGAACTTCTTCAATTCTTTTGTGGACAAAGGACTTCTTGACAGATTGAACCATGTGGCAAACTCTGAGTTTGGCCGTGTTACTTATACAGAAGCAATTGAGCTTCTCGAGAAAAATAATGACAAGTTTGATTACAAAGTATCCTGGGGATGTGATCTGCAGACAGAGCATGAGCGTTATCTGACAGAACAGATTTTTAAGAAACCTATTTTTGTTACAGACTATCCAAAGGAAATTAAAGCATTCTATATGAAAGCAAACGAGGATGGCAAGACCGTTGCAGCTATGGACTGCCTGGTTCCTGGAATTGGTGAGATTATCGGTGGAAGCCAGAGAGAGGATGACTATGGTAAGTTGAAAGCTCGTATGGAAGAGCTTGGGCTGAAGGAAGAAGACTATGACTTCTATCTTGATTTGCGTAAATATGGTTCTACACGTCATTCAGGATTTGGTCTTGGATTTGAGCGCTGTGTAATGTATCTCACAGGAATGGGCAATATCCGTGACGTAATTCCATTCCCGAGAACAGTTAACAACTGCGATTTATAAAACGAGGTAAAAGAATGAGATTTATTCATCTTGCAGATGTACATCTTGGTGCAGTGCCCGACAGAGGCTGCCCATGGAGTGACAAGCGGGAGAATGAAATCTGGGAAACATTCCGCCGGGTTATTGCGGGTATCCGCGAAAATCCGGTGGATTTGTTATTTATAGCCGGAGATTTGTTCCATCGTCAGCCACTTCCATATGAATTGAAAGAAGTAAACGATTTATTTTCCAGAATACCGGAAACAAGGGTATATTTAATGGCAGGAGAAAGGGATTATCTGAAAGAAAATTCTTTTTACAGAACTTTCACCTGGGCACCGAATGTGACTTTTTTTCCGGAAGAGAAGGTAACCTGTGTGAAAGATACGCAATTCGGGGTATATGTTTATGGAATGAGCTATGAACATTCACAGATCAGACAGCCCTTGTATGATGGCGTACGCCCTGTGAAAAATGATGGAGTGCATATTCTTATGGCTCATGGCGGTGATGAAAGCCATTGCCCGTTAAATATAGCTGCACTTGTAGGAGCAGGTTTTGATTATATTGCATTGGGGCATTTCCATACTCCACAGAGCGTAATAAGAGATGTGGCTGCTTACAGCGGAGCTCCTGAGCCAATTGAAAGTAATGATCTGGGAGCGCATGGCTATATTGAGGGAAGAATTGAAAATGGAAAAGTGAAAACCCGATTTGTTCCGTTTTCTATTCGAACCTATAGTCAGCTTCTTCTCAATGTAAATGAAGAAAGCACCCAGCTATCTATTGAAGAAGCTTTGAAGGATGAGATATATAAAAAAGGCGGACTGAATATATATCGTGTAATTCTTCAGGGGAAAAGAAAACCAGAGCTTTTTCTGATTCCGGAAAAACTGAAATCCTTTGGAAATATTACGGAAGTACTGGATGAGACCAGACCTGCTTATGATTTGGAAGAACTGCAGAAAAAATATGCCGGAACTTTGATAGGAGATTATATCTGCTTTTTTATGGAAAAAAACAGAAATACAGTGGAAGATAAGGCCCTGTACTATGGTTTGCAGGCACTGCTGGAGACAAGACATTCCAGCTGACATAGAGCAGATAGTAACAGAAAATATGTATTGCAGTGTAAAAGTGAGATGTATGTGCGAGGGAATAAGGTTATATGATTTTTAAACGCATATTAATAAATAATTTTGGTGGGCTTCGGGAAAAAGACATAGAATTGATATCCGGAGTAAATGTGCTCTATGGAATGAATGAAACAGAAAAGAATATTGTGTTTCTTTTTGTGAAGAACATGTTCTTTGGAATGCCTGAAAAAATGCAGGAGAAGAACGGAATTTATGAAAAAGCAGGTACTGAAGCTTCTCAGGAAAAATATGGTGGAATTATATGGTTTCAGCACAATGGAAAAGATTACCGCCTGACGCGGGAAACAGGGGAAGGAATTCATAGTTGTGAGTTGTTCTGTGAAGATACCAGAGAAATTTTAAATGGAGAAAATGGAGCCCTCGAGAGGATCCTTGGGGGATTTAGTGAGAATCTGTTCGACAATACTGTTATGGTAGAATCACTTAGCGGTAGTTCTTCCAGGGAAATGGCAAGGAAACTACAGAATAAACTGTCTGTTCTCAGCAAAAGCGGAGATGGTCTGGTAGATCTTGGAAGAACGGAGCAGATGCTAAAGATGTGGCGCAAGGGATATCTCACCCAGAAAGAACGTGGCAGGAAAGCAGTTCAGAGAGAACAGGAAAAACTGGGCGAGAAACTGGAAAGCCTGCAGAATGACCTGGATGGACTTCGGGACCAGAAGGGGCAGGTGGTTCAGGCGCAGGCAAAAATTTATTCTGCAGCAGGGAAAGAAGAAGCCACTGTGATTGAAGAACAGCTACAGACTATAGAGAAAAAGAATCTGGGAATGGTGATAGCAGGTATTCTGGCTGTTATTGTGGGAATTGTTGGCATTGTTGGAAAATTTCAGTTAACTGATGAGATGTCTAAAATAGGAATGGATGTGTGCATCATTGCTGCTGTTGTGGCAATGGTTTATACACTTACTGCACGAAGAAAGCTGCGTATGGAGTTTGTAAAGCTAAAGAAGAAAAAAGTGTATTTGCAGTCACAGCAGGAAAAGCTGAAATCCAGTAAAGAAGATATTGACGGAATTTATGGTGAGAAACTGACTGCTTTTACGAATTTGCAGAGCGAATATCAGGAATTTGAGCTGGAAATGTCCCTTCCTACTTCTGAAGATCTGGAAACACAGTCCTTGAATCTGGCTATGGATACCATTAAAGAACTGTCACGCAGTATTTATCTTGAGAAAGGCAGAAAGATTCGGATTCGGGCATCCCAAATTTTCAGGGAACTTACAGATGGAAAATATATAGAGTTCTATGGAGATGAGGGACAGAGCTTGGAACTGTGTCTGGAAGAGGGAACTGTTTTGGCAGAAAATCTGGAAAAGGAAAATCTTGAAATGCTGTATTTTTCTATTCAGATGGCTGCTGCTGAGTTGTTCACAAATGAAACTGTTTTTCCGGTTATTTTGGATGACATTTTCCATGGGAAGAATCAGGATAAGCTTATGGTAGTTTTCAGGTGGCTGAAAAAACAGCCCAGACAGGTGCTGCTTTTTACTAATGATAAGGATATGGCTGACATTTTTCAGAAAACTGTTACAGTGAATGTTAAGTGATCACGAAGCATGTAACTGTGAAAGTATTGAACAGTTACAAATAAATTATAACAAAACAAGAGGCTGACACCTGGAAGGGTCAGCCTCAAATTATTTTATTTATTTCTCATACTGAGCCATATATTTGTTTACACAGCGTTTAATCCTGTCAACCGGATTCAGCAGATGGCTTACAGACATATCATGATTCAGTGTATCAATGATCAGTGCAATGTATTTGCTCATATCACAGGAAATGTAATATGGTTTTGCAAGAAGCTCCTCAGACTGATATACCATATTGGTAGTGAGAAGCTTGTCAAATACACCAGCAGCATGTGCTTCATCGAATTTCTTAAGATTGTCTGTAAACAGACCGAAAGTGGAGCAAAGGTAAATTCTGCCGGCACCCCTGTCCTTAAGAAGAGAAGCAATCTTCAGGATAGTGTCACCAGAAGAGATCATGTCATCAATCAGGATCATATCCTTGCCTGCTACGTTTGGACCGAGGAATTCATAGGCTGCAATCGGATGTCTTCCTCCTACATTCTTGGAGTAGTCAAGGCGTTTATAATACATGCCCATATCAACACCCAGAATGTTTGCAAGATAGATTGCACGGCTCATGCTGCCCTCATCCGGGCTGATGATCATAAAATGCTCATTGTCAATGTGAAGTCCCTGTTCATGGTTCAGAAGAGCCTTGATAAACTGATAAGAAGGCTGAACAGTCTCAAATCCATGAAGTGGGGTGGCATTCTGAATCTGCGGGTCATGTGCGTCGAAAGTGATAATATTTTCAACTCCCATATTTATCAGTTCATGAAGGGAAGTAGCACAGTCAAGAGACTCTCTTCCAATACGCTTGCTCTGACGACCCTCATAAAGGTATGGCATGATTACATTCACGCGGCGGGCCTTTCCTCCAATAGCTGCAATTACACGCTTCAGATCCTGATAATGATCATCTGGGGACATCAGGTTGGTGTATTTGCCAATTGGATATGAGATGTTGTAGTTACATACATCTACAAGAATATAAACATCATCTCCTCGCACGGACTCGGTGATCACACATTTACCTTCTCCGGAACCGAAACGAGGGTTCTGAACTTTGATTGTATAGGAATCTCTTTTGTATCCTTCAAAGGCGAAAGAATCTGATTCTGAATGCTCACGCTCCTTACGCCACTTAACGAGCCATTCGTCGACTTTCTGTCCAAGGCTCCTGCAGCTTTCCAAAGGAACTAATCCCAGTCTTCCAACGGGAAGTGTAGTCAATTCTTCTTGTGCCATTCTTTACTTTCCTCCTAAAAAAATTTTCTGAATGCGGATATCTTTTCCCACAAGCTTAGTCATCTGATAGTTGCTGGCGATGCGGGAAAAGGTTCTCTCAGAATAAGTTGCTGAGAAATCTTCCAGCTTCAGGTTTGTGGAAATAATCGTAGATTTCTTGCGCATGATCCGCTCATTGATGCACAGGAAAAGCTGTGAAGATACAAAGCTGTTGGTAAGCTCTGTACCCAGGTCATCAATGATCAGCAGGTCACAGTCAAAAATCGGTTCATCATCGGGAGCGTCATTGCCTCTGGAAAAAGCAGAGCCTGCGAGAAAATCAAAAAGCTCGAATGAAGAAAAATAAAGCACACAGTGTGCACTGTCCAGAAGATCGTGAGCGATGCAGTGGGAAAGAAAAGTCTTGCCCACACCGGTGTCGCCGTAGAAAAACAGGTTCTGGAAAGAATTGTCAAAGTCAGCGACAAATTCCTTCGCCATCTTATACGCGCGACGTGCAGTTTCACGTTCGGTGAGTCCCGTTGAATCATTTGTTATTGTATCAGAATAAAAGTCAAAAGAAAAGTGGTCAAAGTTCTCTTTTTCAAGAATTTCTTTTAAATTTGACTGTGTATATAGAAGTTCGATCTCTGCCTTCTTGAAACAGGAGCATTTCTGGCTGCCGACATAGCCAGTATCCTGGCAAAGAGGGCAGGTGTAGCTCATCTCCAGATAATCAGCAGGATAGCCGGAAGAAAGCAGTAATGCAGTGCGTTCCTGGGAAAGCAGGGCAATATCAGTGCGAAGATCTTCAATGCCGACTTCCTGGCGGCTGATCAGGGCCCGGGCCTTTCTGGCACTTAAAGTAGCTACTTCCTCGTCGATTTCACGCAGACGGGGAATTTTCTCATAGGCTTCAGCAAGATGCTCTTCCTGTATGCGGCGGTTCCGGGCCTGGCGACGGTTGTATTCCCGCATTATAGTATCGTATTGGTAATTCTGTAAGGGCATGTAAATTCTCCTTCCAGGTTGTAAGATGTTAGAGCCTGTTTGAAAAATCATTCCCGCAATCTGCACGCCCCACTTTGCGGTATATTTTGCCCGAATTCAGTTGCCGTAGCCCGCTACGGCGCCCTCATCCGGACAAAATCTCCCACAAATTGTGACGCACATCTTGCAGAAAGCCTTTTTCAAACATGCTCTAGTATGTGTTTTAAATAAAAATCTGTTTCCAGGATTTAATTTGGCTTATTAAGCAGTTTCTTCTCATATTCAGCAAAATCGTAGTCACGCTGATGGAAATTGTTAAAGCGGTTTGGAGCTGCAGATTTCGGCTTGTCTGCTTTCGACACTGCTTTTTCCAGTTTGCGCTTCTGGTGCTGGGCATCCTGAAGGCGGACATCCCCTAAAGTGCGGATATTCTTATCCTTCCAACGCTGCAGAATTTTGTCTGCATATGGAAAACTTGGCTGTCCAGTCTGCAGAATTGTCCGTGAGCAGGCTTCCTGAATCAATTCCATGGCAAAACCATAGTCCCTGGTCCAGGTATTGATCAGCGAAATTTCCGCGTCTGAAGGATTGCGGTTGGCAATTCCCATCGCTTTCAGAACAGAAAAATATTCTTTGCTGTAGCGGGAGGTGGAATCCTTTGCCATTTCGACTGTGGTAATGCCTTCCTCCTTCCATGCCATGGCAACCGTCTCGATATAACGGATGCTGCGGTGGTCACGTCCTACACAGTATTCGATCAGATAATCGATCAAATCTACAGACATGTGCAGCTCGTCGTAGAAAAATAGGATCTTGCGTGTCTCTGTGGGGGTGAGCGTTTTGCCGAGGTATTGCTCGGCAATGTAAAGAAGCTGGATAATATCTTCATTCTGTTTCAGCTCCTTCACGCGATCCGGGGTAAGCGCTTTCGTCTCGGAAAGTGGATTGGAGGAAGGCGGGACAGGCAGATCTGCGCCACGGTAGGAAATCTGGTCAGCCTGCAATGAGTTATCAGTAGGAGCATTGGGAATGCTGGCTGGGGATTCAGAGGCAGATACGTGATAAGTATCAGGCACATCTCCGAGCGAACCGGCGTTACAGATACCTGCGGGAGTCACCGTAGCCAGCATATCTGCTTCATTCCACGGTGCCTGTAAGGTAATTCCTGTCAATTCAGCTTCCTCGTATAAGAGGGTAATCAGCTTCTCAGACTCCCAGTATTTCAGCGCACGGAGGATATCTCCTTCTGTACAGAACAGGGAATCTGCCATCTGGGAAAGTCCGAAAGCTTCCTCCGGGCGGCCAAGCATACGGAGCAGATAAATATAGACTTTTACAAATTCTCCATTTGCCTTTGGCATAAAACGGTCGATAAAAATATTGGATAAAATGGTGGCATCATTAAGCCCTGTACTATGTAACCTGATCATGGAAACACTCCTTATCTGGGAATATGAATCATCACTGTTCATTGTGTTTGCATTATAGCACACCCCTTTTTAAATGAGAATAGGAGATTTTTTGCCGGGATTTTTACAAAATGTGTGTGGATTACAATGTGGATAATGTGGATAATGTGGAAACCAAGTTGCACATAATGTTTATGGGAAACCCGAAAAATGCGGAAAATTAAAGAAAAACTGTGATTTTTGTCGAGTTATGTCGTAGTATTATGTTAAGCACTTTATACACATAAGAATCCACATGCAGACCAGTGCAAAAATGTGCATAAGCCTGTGGATAATGTGGATAACTATTAAATTGCTTGAATTTCCAAGCTTTTTTCAATGTGGATAATTATTTTTGGCAAAAATAGCTTGTGACCGTGGATATGAGAAGGTATGCACGTTTTGCCAGGAAAAACAGATCAGAGATAATAAAAATGGTAAAATAAAACAGCGGATGCCAGGTCTTAAAAAGACATGACAACCGCTGAAATTGCAATCAATTATTTTCCCAGTAACTGTTCTCCGATTTTTACAACATCTCCGGCACCCATTGTGATCAACAGATCTCCGGCTTCACAATTGTTCAGCAGGAAGTTCTCGATCTCATCAAAGGTTGGGAAATATTCGCATGGAGTACCAAGCTCCAGAATCCGTGTCTGCAGATCCTGGGAAGAAATTCCAAGATTATCTGTTTCTCTTGCTGCATAAATATCCGCCAGAACCACATGATCGGCAAGTTTAAGAGCCTGTGCAAATTCCGGAAGAAGAGCCTTGGTACGTGTGTAAGTATGAGGCTGGAATACGCACCACAGCTTCTTATGTGGATAATTGTGTGCAGCGTTTAAAGTAGCCTGGATTTCTGTTGGATGATGCGCATAATCATCAACAATGGTAACGCCTGCTACTTCGCCTTTATACTGGAAACGACGATCTGTTCCTGTGAAACTGCCAAGCCCTTTGACAATGACATTATCCGGAATCTGAAGAAGCTGGGCCAGGGCAATTGCTGCCAGGGCATTGGAAACATTGTGGCTGCCCGGAACTTTCAGATAGAAACTGCCGGCCTTTCTGCCATCCTTCAGAACGGTAAAGGATGCATGTCCATATTTGTCATAAGTGATATCTGTGGCCTGATACTGAGCTTCATGCTCCAGACCATATGTAATAATTTTACATGAAAGGTCTTTGATAATATCCTGATAATGCGGCGTATCCGCATTGATGATCAGGGCTCCGTCTGCGGGAAGCAGCTGGGCAAATCTGCGGAAGGAATGACGGATATCATCAATATCCTTAAAAAAGTCCAGATGGTCAGCATCAATGTTCAGGATCACACTGATCTTCGGGAAAAAGCTTAAAAAGCTGTTGGTATACTCACAGGCTTCTGTGACAAATGTTTCGGACTGACCTACTCGGATATTTCCCCCGATAGAAGGAAGAATGCCGCCAACACTGATGGTCGGATCCGCATCTGCTTCCAGAAGGATCTGGGAGATCATGGAAGTAGTGGTGGTCTTGCCATGGGTTCCGGAAACTGCGATTGGGGTATCGTAGTTGCGCATGATCTGACCAAGAAGCTGGGCTCTGGTCAGCATTGGAATGCCTTTTTCCACTGCACTGGCATATTCCGGGTTATCCGGATGAATGGCTGCAGTGTAAACTACAAGTTCTACATCGTCTGTAATATTGGAAGCGCGCTGTCCGTAAAAGATGCGTGCACCTTTCCTGGTAAGGGAATCCGTAAGCGGGCTTTCTTTGGAATCAGAGCCGGAAACCTTGAAGTCCTCGCCGAGAAGGATCTCAGCAAGTCCGCTCATGCTGATTCCGCCAATACCGATAAAATGGATATGAAGCGGTTTATGGAAGTCTATCTGATACATGTTAATCTCCTTATGCTAATCATTTTTGAAGCGATTCAATATTCATTGAAGGAAAAGCCTCCTGAATCGTTATGAATTTTTACAATTACTTTCATTTATTATACCCCGAACTGTGAAAATTGCAAAGTATTTCTTTGGATAGTCGGTAACCAATACAATAATTTCCCTTTCCTACAGTGTCGCTGTTTACGATTTTCACAGCAGTATGCTTCGCAAAGCACAGTAATACTACTGTACAAAATGAATAAAAAAAACAATCAGAGATTCGGTTGTGTCGAAAAAACATGTACAATAACGATAAAAAAAGTAAAATATCAACAAATAAATTGTAAAATATGTTTATTAAATATGGGAAGTATGGTATAATGATAAATCATAACTACAACAAGAGGTGATAGCATGATTAAAAAAGAAATGATTGCCATGCTCTTAGCCGGCGGCCAAGGCAGCAGACTTGGGGTACTGACAGAAAAAGTGGCCAAACCAGCAGTAGCTTTTGGAGGTAAGTACCGTATCATTGATTTTCCGTTAAGTAACTGTATTAATTCAGGAATTGATACAGTTGGAGTCCTGACACAGTATCAGCCTCTGAGACTGAATACCCATATCGGTATCGGTGTTCCGTGGGACCTGGACAGAACTGAAGGCGGTGTAACCGTACTTCCACCTTATGAGAAGAGCACAAACAGCGAGTGGTACACAGGAACAGCCAATGCCATTTTCCAGAATATGGCGTATATGGAGCAGTACAATCCCGATTATGTGCTTATCCTTTCAGGAGATCATATATATAAGATGGATTATGAGGTTATGCTTGACTTCCACAAGGCAAATAAGGCGGATGTGACCATTGCCTGTATGCCTGTACCTATTGAGGAAGCCAGCCGTTTCGGCATCATGGTAACGGATGAGACTTTCCGAGTAACTGAATTTGAGGAGAAACCAGAGCATCCAAGCAGCAATCTGGCGTCTATGGGAATTTATATTTTCAGCTGGCCGGTTCTGAAGGAAGCGCTTTACGCACTGAAGGATCAGCAGAGCTGTGACTTTGGTAAACATATTCTTCCATATTGCAAGGATAAAGGACAGCGCCTTTTCGCCTATGAATACAATGGCTACTGGAAAGATGTTGGAACTCTTGGTTCCTACTGGGAAGCAAATATGGAACTGATTGATATTATTCCTGAGTTTAATCTTTATGAGGAATTCTGGAAGATTTACACCAAGGGGGATATCATCCAGCCGCAGTATATTTCAGAAGAGGCCGTTCTGGACAGATGTCTTATCGGTGAAGGCTCTGAAATCTATGGCGAAGTACATAATTCTGTAATCGGATCGAATGTTGTGATCGGAAAGGGCAGTGTGATCCGGGATTCCATTATCATGCGGAATACAACCATCGGTGAGAATGTAAACATGGAAAAGGCAATTGTGGCAGAGGACGTAACCATAGGAAATGATGTGGTTCTTGGCTGCGGCGAGGAAGCACCTAATATAAAGAAACCTGCGGTATATGCATTTGGCATTGCGACCATAGGAGAAGGCTCCGTGATTCCGGATAATGTTAAGATTGGAAAGAACACGGCGATTTCCGGTGTGACCACTCCGGCAGATTATCCGGATGGCATTCTGGAAAGCGGACAGGTAATTGCAACAAAGGACGGTGACAAAGCATGAGAGCAATCGGAATTATTTTAGCCGGCGGTAACAATAACCGCATGAGAGAATTATCAGACAAAAGGGCAATTGCAGCAATGCCTATTGCCGGAAGCTACAGAAGCATAGATTTTGCCCTGAGTAATATGGCGAACTCCCGCATTCAGAAAGTAGCTGTACTGACTCAGTACAATGCACGTTCCCTGAATGAGCATTTAAGCTCCTCCAAATGGTGGGATTTCGGAAGAAAGCAGGGCGGTCTTTTCGTATTTACTCCTACTATCACCAAAGAAAACGGTTTCTGGTATCAGGGAACTGCAGATGCTATTTATCAGAATCTCAATTTCCTGAAGAACAGTCATGAGCCATATGTTGTCATCGCATCTGGTGACTGCGTGTACAAGATGGACTATAACAAGGTTCTGGAATATCACATTGCGAAACGCGCTGACATTACCGTTGTATGCACTACATGTCCGGATCCTTCCGAGGTTGAGCGTTTCGGTGTCCTTCGTATGAATGAGGATTGCAGGATTGAAGAATTTGAGGAGAAACCAATGGTTTCCCCATATAATACTATTTCTACAGGCATTTATGTGATCCGAAGAAGACAGCTGATCGAACTGATTGAGAAGGCTGCACAGGAAGGTCGAAATGACTTCGTAAAAGATATTCTGATCCGTTATAAGAATCTGAAGAGAATCTATGGATATAAGATCGACAGCTACTGGAGCAATATCTCCACTGTTGAATCTTACTATAAGACCAACATGGATTTCCTGAAACCGGAGATCCGTAACTACTTCTTCAAACAGGAGCCGGCAGTTAAGACCAAGATTGATGATCTTCCACCGGCTAAATACAATCCTGGTGCAGATGTTAGGAATTCTCTGATTTCCAGTGGATGTATTGTAAACGGAGTGGTTGAGAACTCTGTCCTGTTTAAAGATGTTTATGTTGGAAATAATTGCGTAATTAAAAATTCCGTAATTTTGAATGATGTATATCTGGGGGATAATACACATATTGAGAATTGTATCGTTGAAAGCCGGGGAACCATCCGGGCAAATTCTTACTACAGCGGGGATGGAGAAGTAGAGATCGTTGTGGAGAAAAATGATAGATATAGCTTGTAATATAATAAGACTTAAAGCGCAGTAAATGCGATTAAGAGGAAAGGGGCAGCAAAAATGAACATTACAGACGTACGGGTGAGAAAGGTTGCAAAGGAGGGGAAGATGAAAGCCGTAGTCTCCATTACCATTGATGAAGAATTTGTAGTACATGACATCAAGGTGATCGAAGGAGAGAAAGGTCTTTTCATCGCAATGCCAAGCCGCAAAGCAACCGATGGAGAATATCGGGATATCGCACATCCTATCAATTCTTCCACTCGTGATAAGATCCAGACGATCATTCTCGAGAAATACCAGGAAGCTGTAGCAGAGGAAGAAGCTGCGGTATAAGAAGTAAAGAGGTTTTTACAACCCCGCATTTTATGGAGAGTTTCATGAAATGCGGGGTGTTTTTTTGCAAAAACATTCCTGTGATTTGCCCAAACTATTTCACGGTATACTGTGCCTGAATTTGTTCTATAACCATGTATTTATTATCTTTCTAGATTCTGGAAAATCGTGAAATATTACGTAAATGTTACAAAAGTTAAATAAAAGTGTTGAAAAAATTACGGAATATGTTATACTTGACCTACGAAAAAAATAACGAGGTGTTTACATAGATGAGATTTAAAAAGATTTTTGCAATGCTGTTAACTGGAATCATGACTGTTTCTATGCCTGGGGCAGTATTTGCTGCTTCTACGGAGGAACAGATCGCTGATGTACAGGCACAGAAAGAAGCTGCGCAGGCAGAACTGGCACAGCAGCAGTCCGACATGGCATCTCTGGAGAGCAAGAAGCAGGAGCTTGAAAGCTATCTGGAAGAGCTGAATGCTCAGTATACAGACCTTACCAACAGTGTATCTGAGCTTGGAATTCAGGCAGCGGAGAAAGAAGAAGAGCTGAAAACCCTGAATACCCAGCTTGAGGAAGCCAAGGCCACAGCGGACAAGCAGTATCAGGATATGAAGAAGCGTATTGTATACATGTATGAGAATGGAAGTGCTTCCATGCTGGAGCTGCTTTTGTCCTCAGAAGATCTGGCTCAGTTTCTGAACCGTGCAGAGAATATAGCCCAGATTTCCCAGTATGACAGAGACATGCTTGCTAAATATAAAGCCCTTCAGGCAGATATCAAGACCCAGGAAGAGCAGGCAGAAGAGGAAGCTCAGAATATTAATGAACTTCTGGCAGAGAAATCTGCCAAACAGCAAGAGGTACAGGCACTTACTGCAAGCACAAATGAGAACATTCAGTCCTATATTTATCAGATCAGTGCCAGCCAGGATGAAATCAGTGCTTTAAATACACAGATCAGTAATGCAGACAGCAGTATTTACAGCCTTTTGCAGGCTGCAGAGGCAGAGAAAGCAGCCCAGGAGGCGCAGGTAGCCCAGGAAGCTGAGGCTGCCGCCCAGTCACCAAGTGACGGGGAAAACTATGGCACAGAGGAATCCTACGATGACTACAGCGAGTCTGAAAGTGATTCCAATCAGGACGCAGATGACAGCAGTGCCTATGATGATTCTTATACCGAGTCATCGGACAGCAGTGAAAGCTCCGACAGTTCTTCCGAGGGCAGTAGTTCATCTTCACAGGGAACCTACCTTGGAACCTTTACTCTCACCGCATACTGTAACTGTGCACAGTGCTGCGGAACAGCAGGAAACCTGACAGCCAGCGGAACTGTTCCTACAGCGGGAAGAACCGTTGCCATGGCTGGTGTGCCATTCGGAACTCAGCTCCTGATCAATGGAAATGTGTATACAGTGGAGGATCTTGGAACACCTTACGGACATGTGGATATTTATTTTAACAGCCATTCAGAGGCACTTGCATTTGGACTTCAGAGTGCGGAGGTTTACAGACTGAATTAAGGAAAAAGAATACGCCCTGACAGGATTAAGATCATTAAAATCTTCTGCCTGTCAGGGCATTTGTCTGCAATAATATATAGGGGGGATTGTTATAAATACGGTTCTCCCGGAATTTCCGGATAGCTTCCCATTCCGATCAGCAGTTCCAGGCCGATCTGTCTTGCCTGGAGTACAGCTTCTTTCACAGCACTGGCATCTCCGGAGAGGGCAAGGATAACTTCATTGGAATGGCTTGTACCGATACTCGGTGTCATATAGCGTGTAATATGAACTGCAGAAGCCTTCATTGCAGTGTCTGCCATTACAAGTCCAATCGCTGCCGGAGAACCTGCCATGAATCCGAAAGCTTCCCCTGGAACTGCGTGAAAGGCCATGGCAAGAGCACCGCCTGCATTGGCTGAAAAAGCAAACTCCAAATGACCGGATTCGCTGATATATAATTCTCCTGCATACTTATTAGTTAGTTCCAGCGCCAGCGAAATAGCGTGGCGCACATCTGAAACATCATTTCCGCCAATCACAATATAGTTGCCGTGTCCACCCCAGCCTTTGGTATCCCGTGGAAATTCAATGGAAAGAACCTCTGTGCCAGTGGCTTTCACCGCATCATCGACAGCAGTGATCTGACCTGCTGCACCTGTACGGGAACTGAAAAGTCCAAGGGTATGATAGCGTGTCCCTATATTCATTTCCTTTAAAAGAGTATCATCAACTCCTGAAATTACAAGTCCGATGGTATCCAGAACAGCAGTTCCCACAAATTCAGTGCGGGCGCATTTGGTACTGATACTGTGTACGTCCATGGAAAAAACCTCCGTAGCATTACTTTTCCTTAGTTTAACATGATTAAGGGAAATTGAAAAGCTGTTTATCTATAATATTGCGCCTGCGCCGTCCATAGTTGGAAATATTTTCCACTTTTATCGGCAGCAAGCTCCTGGTGAGTTCCAGTCTGAATCACAGATCCTTCATGAAATACAACTATTTTATCGCAAAATTTGCAGGAAGACAGACGATGACTGATATAAATGGCAGTTTTATCGCCTGTTATTTCATTAAATTTTCCATATATTTCAGCTTCCGCAATGGGATCAAGAGCTGCAGTCGGTTCGTCCAATATAATAAAAGGGGCATTCTTATAAATAGCTCTTGCAATAGCTATTTTCTGAGCCTCTCCGCCGGAAATGATAATTCCTTTTTTATTGAAATCCTTGTAGAGATAAGTATTCAGACCTTCTGGCATTGTGGAAAGGCGATTGTAAAATCCGGATTTCTTCAGAGCACTTTTTACTTCTTCTTCGTCATAATTGATTTTGGCGGCTACATTTTCTCCAAGAGTCAGGGAAAAGAGTTTGAAGTCCTGAAATACCACGGAAAAAATCATCATATATTCTTTGTAATTATATTTTCGGATATCGATTCCGTTAAGAAGAATTTTTCCTTCTGTAGGATCGTAAAGGCGACATAGGAGTTTGATAAACGTAGTCTTTCCACTTCCATTCATACCAACGACAGCCAGCTTCTGACCGATTTTAAATTTCAAATTAATATTTCGAAGGGCATATTGTTCACATCCCGGATATCGGAAAGAAACATTTCGAAATTCTATTTCATACTTTCGGTCACTGCGTTTTTCAGTAGTCAGGCTTCCCTGATACATGTTATTGGGAATGTCCAGAAATTCAAATGTCTGTTTCAGAAAAACAGCATTGTTTTGCATATCTTCAATGGTGGAGATACAGCCGGATACACTTGAATATACTTTCGTAATAGAGGAAATATATTTTGTAACCGCTCCGATTCCAAAGGCACCTGTCCAGGCTTTTAAGCATACAAAAACATAGGCAATCCCTGTGAAAATTACAGATACTGCGGAAGACGCTGCCATGTAAAATCCAACAGGTCCCTTTCCATATCTGGCAAATAATCCCTTGGAACCGAAAGGATTTTCTTTGCTCAGATTATGCTTTTCGCATATTTTTTCCTGTTGGTAAATCCGCATATCCGCTGCCTTTTTGCTATCATAGCCCAGACGTCCGTAATATGCAAACAAACGATTGGAAAAGGTATGCAGATCTGCACTTCTGACCCAGTATTTTCCTGCCTTTCCAGCGAGTACAGGCGAAAACCAGGTAATCAGTACCATAACAGAAATTATGGCTGTTACACATACCGGATTGTTAAGAATAACAAGTTTTTCTGCTGTTTTTGGAATCTGGCTGGTGAAAAGGGAAATGGTCATGGATAAGCCACAAATGATCGAAAATCCTTCTGAACACAGAGCTTCATAATTTAACAGAACATTGTATAGTCCCCACCCAGGTCCATTGAGATTTTGAATAATGGAAGAATATAACTCCATAGTTTTGCTATCATCTAAATCACAGTAATCCATATCAAAAAGTTTTTCGCACAAAATTCGCTTGATTTTCATTCCAAGACCTGTGCTCCAAGTCCTTTTCCATTTTTTAAGAAATGCAGATATCAAGCTGATTCCTGCTCCGGATAATAAAGTAATCGTTACCAGAAAACGAATGCGGTCAGGGCTTCGGTCGCCTGCAAGTTCTTCAATAACAAGTGCAGATAAATATATGATTATATAGGGAGTCAGTGCTTTCCAGATGGTCAGACTGATTTGGGAAAGAATTAATTTTGGATAATATCGGTAAAAAAGCTTATATGCTCTGTGATTAAGCTGCAGTGCTTCTTTTAACGATATGTTTTTCTCATTTGTCTTCATTTTCCCCATCTCCTTCCCTGTAATATTTGCTTTGAACCTCATAGAGAGCAGCGTATTTTCCACTTTGCCTTAACAGCTCTTCGTGAGTTCCTTCTTCCTGTATTTCTCCCTGCTCCAGCATTAAGATTCTGCTGCAGAATCTGGTAGAAGCGAGCCGATGGGAGATATAAACTGAGGATTTTCCCTTTGTCATTTCGTCATATTTCTGATAAATGTCTGCTTCAGCAATGGAATCGAGTGCGGCAGTTGGTTCGTCCAATATAATAAAAGGGGCATCTTTATATAATGCGCGGGCGAGCATAAGGCGCTGTGTTTCTCCACCCGAAAACATAATTGCATTTTTGTAAACCTCACGATTCAGAAAGGTTTGATACTTATCTGGAAGAGCTTCTATTTTTGGAAGCAAGCCGGCTTTTTTGATACAATTTTTCACCTGTTTCAGGTCGAAATTTTCTGTTTGCGCCACATTTTCTGCAATGGTTCCCGCTAACAATGAAAAATCCTGAAACACTGCCGAGAACAGCTTATAATAGTCTTTTCTGTTATAGTTTCGGATATCTGTTCCATTCAATTTTACCTGTCCCTTTGTGGGATCAAGAAACCCACAGATTATTTTGATCAACGTAGTTTTTCCAGCACCATTAAGACCTACAACTGCCAGATTTTCTCCTGGATGTAAGGTAAGATTTATATTTTTTAAAGTATCTGTTTCAGCTCCTGGATAGCGAAATGAAACATTTTCCAAAACAATTTCATAATTATTTTTAGCGTCCTGATTTAAGGTAAGTCCATCTTTGAAACGGAATAATTCCGGATAATCCAGACATTCCCGGACCGTGGAAATATCAAGAGACTGTCGGTGCAATGTGCCAAGTCCTTCCAGAATTCCTGTAATCCAGCCTGAAAAACTGTCCACTGCAGTAAAATAAAGCAAAAAAGCAGGCACATCAAGACCGCGGTATAATACCAAATAAATTAAATATGCGTAGACCGCTCCATTGCGCAGAAAAGTAAAAGTCAAATCTGCAATTCCAGCCCAGATATAAACACTTTCTGCTTTTCGATGAAATGCTGTAAATTCCCTGGCTGTTTTGCTGTATAATTCTTCCAGCCAGAAACGAAGACCGAAAATGCGGATATCTTTTGCTGCACCAAAGTCAGCTGCACGGTTTAATAAATATGCCATTTGATGTATATATTCAGCTTCTTCCTCCCGATGTTGATACTTATATTCATCTAATCTTTGAGAGATAAAATAACTGATTCCGGCAGTTGACAGAATGACCAAAATCAGAATTGGATGAATTTGTGTAAGAAGACCGGCGTAAATAAAAAAACAGACAATATTGATCAAAAGTACAGTTAGTGTATTCCAGATTGCTTCAGTGGCCTGATCGTTATTGTCCGTATATTCGGCCGATTTGGTCAGTAATTTTTTGAATTTCATATCGTCTATATTGGGATAAGATGTTGTGGATGCTTTTTTGTTTAAAAGATTTACAATCTCACAACGGACACTGATCCGTCCGCAAATTACGTTTTGATTTGCATAAGCCAATGCAGCTGATACCAGCATTATCATAAGCACAAAAATTACAATTGTAAAAAGCAGTTCCTGAATGGAAACATGATTTTCTATTGCACTTAATATGACAGGAGAAACATAAAGGTTAAGAAGGTTCTGTATAATGGTTAACAGTGCGATAAAAAAGCTGATCACCAGAACTTTCTTCTCCTGAGAAGTGCAGGCAAGTTTAATCATGAACCATATATTTTGAAAAGTACTGTATTTTGATACAGGATTTTTTTGAAACATGATTTTCCCTTCTTTCTTATTTTTCTTTTGATACCAGATTGCTACGTGCTTTGCACTCCCGCAATCTTCAAAAACATTCGTAATCCGCTCATTTTTCTTCGGAAAATGGCTACTTACTCATGTTTTTTGCGGGTCAAGAGGATTTTTGACCTTTTGACTCTGGTATCATTAAAAAGATTCTTAATATGATTTTACCAGAAAAAATATCCCCGGATTAAACCGGGGATGAATTGCATGTTTCGGGGGATGAATTATAACTGGGGCAGTAAAATCTCAGTGGTAAAGGCGCCCTCTTCACTGTTTCGGCTGATATATCCATCAGATCGCTTTACTATATCATCAATACGGATCAGCCCCAGACCATGACCATCACCTTTTGTACTTTTAAAAAGATTTCCCTGTTTTTTCAACTTCTTTCCCGCTGTAAAGTTAGTGAAAGAAATGTATAACTGCGTGTTTTTCATGTCCATATAAATGCGGATCAGTCGTTTTTCTTTGGGAAGCTGCAGGCTGGCTTCTATGGCATTGTCGAATAAATTTCCAATAATACAGCAAAGATCAATTTCAGAGGAATTCAGCTTAACAGGAATGTCAGCATCTGCAATTACCTGAATATCTTTGGACCGTGCCAGTGATATTTTAGAATTTAAAATAGCATCTGTCATGGCATTTCCGGTTTTTATCACAGTATCTACTGTGGTAAGATCCTTGTCAAGAAGATCGAGATAATGTCTGATTGCGTCCCAGTTTTCTGTGGCTGCATAAGCCTTCATTGTTTGGATATGATTGCGATAATCATGGCGCCAGCCTCGCATCTGGCGGTACATATTATCAACCTCCTGATAGTGAGTTTCAATCAGTTCCTTCTGATATGCAGCCATTTTTTTAGCTGCTTTTTTCGAAAATAAATGCATTTTAATCTCCCAAATCAGTCCATATTAATGATTGCCCGGTTAACCTTCTCATAAGCGCCGCGTGGAAGGGGGATTATACTTCCATCCTGCAAATAAATCTCTTTTTTTGTAACCCGGCTGATTTTTTTTAGATTTACCAAAGCAGAACGTCCCGCTCTGAAAAAATGAGAATCCAGCTTTTTTTCCAATTCGCTTAAGGTCATTTTCAGGGTGATAGTCTGTTGACTGTGAATCGTAATATAATTGCTGTTTACCTCTGCATAATTGATCTGACAGATGGGCAGACGAATCATCTCACCCTGACTGATTATGTTAAGAACCTTCTCATTCTTGATAAGCTTTGTGACTGCACGGTCAAGAACTGTAAAGAACTTCTCTTCTTGTATGGGCTTCATCAGATAGTGAAGGGCATCTACTTCATATCCGTCAGAAATATAGTCTGCGTATCCGGTGATAAATATAATTTGTACGGTCTGATTATCCTGCCGCAGCTTCCTTGCCATGGTAACACCATCCATGGCGCCCATTTCTATATCAAGGAGAAGAATGTCAAAATCTTTTTTCTCGGCATAATGAAACAAAAAATTTTCGGCTGATGTAAATTCTGAAATCTGTATATGATAACTGTTATGACTGCCCCATATTTCGCACAGAGAAGAAAGATAATTTCTGTCTGTGGCAAGGTCATCACAAATTGCAATTCTATATGTTTGACACAATTTTTTAATCCTCCATTTTACAGAAGTATAGCACGTATGCGGGAAACATATCCAGATTCTTCACGAAGAGAATTGTAAACCAAAAACAAATAATAGGTTGACAATTGCAACGTAACTGTGTTAGATTGTATCTGACAAAAATAATATTTACTCGAGGAGGAGAATATGAGTACCGTAACCGCAACAAAGACAAAAACATACGACCTGGCATACATAGCTATTTTCGCCGTACTGATCGCAATCTGTTCCTGGATTTCCATTCCAATGACAGTGCCGTTTACATTACAGACATTTGGTGTATTTATGGCTGTTGGTGTGCTTGGCGGAAAGAGAGGCAGCCTGGCTGTACTGGTTTACATTTTACTTGGAGCTATTGGTGTTCCTGTATTTGCAGGATTTTCAGGAGGACTTGGTATTCTTCTTAACAATACCGGCGGTTACATCATCGGATTTCTTTTCTCCGCCCTGGTAATGTGGGCTATGGAATCTCTCTGGGGCAAAAAGCCTGTTATTCAGATTCTTTCCATGGTAGTCGGACTGATTGTCTGCTACGCAATGGGAACTATCTGGTTCATGGTTGTATATACAAGAACCTCCGGAGCTGTCGGACTTGGAACCGTACTGGGCTGGTGCGTAATTCCATTTATCATTCCTGACCTTGTAAAGATCGCTCTGGCATTTGTTTTGTCCAGAAGGGTACGTAAGCTTGTACCAATGCAGTAAAAAAGAACGTCAGACATATCCCATTCGCCCTCACCACGGGATGTGCCTGGCGTTTTTTATCGGAAATGGCTACAGCACTGGATTTACAGCCCATATGCAGGAAATGCTGGAGCTTTTTACAAAAGGGGCAGATGTTTGTCTCACAGTAAAAACTGACGAAATCTGCTCAGCCTGTCCAAACAATAGCCAGGGAATCTGCGAGGCAGCCGAGAAGGTGAAAAGATATGACAATGCAGTGCTGGCAGAATGCGGCTTAAAAGAAGGTCAGAAACTTGCATTCCCGGAATTTACCGAAGCAGTACAGAAAAAAATCATTGAAACGGGAAAAAGAACGAAAATCTGCGGCGATTGCCAGTGGAACCGGATCTGCCAGGAACAGCCGAGTCGGTGGAGTAAATAAAGCAGCTCTCGCGGAAAAATACAGAGAACCGGATATCCAGCACTTTGCGGAATCCGGTTCTTTGTGTTTTAAAGATTATTTATTTGACTTTAGCTTTTTTATTAAGTCCCCGTTTCTTAAGGATCTGGTTATAAAGAGCTTTCTGCTTTTTCGGAACTTTTACAGTAGCTTTTGGACTTGTATTTTTGAATGCGTTTTTGCCAATGTTCTTTAATGTAAGCCGGCTGGATTTGATGGTAATGGAAGTAAGTTTTTTGCAGCCGTAGAATGCATTTTTACCTATTCTTACAATATTCTGACCAATTACCACTTTTTTCAGCTTACGGTTATTTTTGAAAGCATTGGTGGAAATTTCAGTTACTTTGTAGGTGGCACCTTTTATTTTTATTGTAGTTGGAATGATGACACTGGTTTTTACTTTATTTCCAATAAAGGCAACTGTCTGGCTGGAAGAACGGCTGCTTGTAACTTTGTATATGTTTCCAGTTTTTTTATCTGTAATTTTTGTTCCAACTGAAACGGATGGAGTCGGTGTTACAGTTGGGGCAGAAGTGATTGCCGGTGTTGGTGTGGCTGTTGGAACCGGAGTCACGGTTGGCATTGGAAGCTTGGCAATTGTCTCAGTTCTCGTTACACCACAAATAGTACAGGTGTATGTTTTTACGCCTTCTTCTGCAATTGTTGCAGGTTTGGTGATTACACCGTTATTCCAGGTGTGCTTGCCGGAAGCAGGAATTTCAGTTACATCTTTTTTGCTGTCACAGCGTGTGCAGTGATGGCTCTTGCTGCCGACTGTTTCGCAGGCAGCAGCGGTATCGATAGTCCAGTCGGAACTGTAGTTGTGCCCCAGAGCTGCGACTGCCTCAGTCCTTGTTTTGCCACAGGCATTGCAGGTAAAGGTTTTTACACCCTCATCAGTACAGGTAGGCTCAGTGGTAATTGCACCATCATTCCAGGAATGACCGGAAGCAGGAATTTCAGTTACATCTATTTTGCTGTCACAGCGTGTGCAGTGATGGCTCTTGCTGCCGACTGTTTCGCAGGCAGCAGCGGTATCGATAGTCCAGTCGGAACTGTAGTTGTGCCCCAGAGCTGCGACTGCCTCAGTCCTTGTTTTGCCACAGGCATTGCAGGTAAAGGTTTTTACACCCTCATCAGTACAGGTAGGCTCAGTGGTAATTGCACCATCATTCCAGGAATGACCGGAAGCAGGAATTTCAGTTACATCTTTTTTGCTGTCACATCGTGTGCAGTGATGGCTCTTGCTGCCGACTGTTTCGCAGGCAGCAGCGGTATCAATAGTCCAGTCGGAACTGTAATCGTGACCTAATGCAGCAATTTCTTCTGTTTTAGTCTCGCTGCAGATTGTGCAGGTGTATTGTTTTACGCCAGTTTTAGTGCAGGTGGGGGGTGTGGTTATTTTTCCATCGTCCCAGTGATTTTCACAATTATGTACTTTGACAGCAGCTGTCTGGTGCGCGGTAAGACCGTAAAGAGAAGCACTAATTGTAGTATCGCCTTCAGAAATTCCAGTTATGGAACCCGAAAGGGTAGCGACTGTCGAATCAGCAATTGTTAGATCTGGGGTATCAGTCACAAAAACAAATCTGGAACCCCAGTGTCCGAAAACGGAAATCGTTGGATCTGATACGGAAATGGAAGTGCTTTCACCTGTTTTTAAAGAATACTCATCTTTGTCAAAAGTAATATTAAAATTAGAAATTTTTGATGTTGCAACTGGAATTGTAAGGGTAGTTTCTGTGTTGTCTGCACTTACAGGGGTGGTATTAACTTTATCTCTGTATGCAAAATTTTCCACCCAATAGTGAAAGCCATTGTAGTATACATGACCGATTCCGACACAGTTGAATTTAGAATTAAGCATATTTCGTCTGTGTCCCTGACCGGCGTAAAGCTCGTTATCTTCCCTCCAGCCGTCGTTGACACTGTCAGCAGTTCCATATCCCGCAGCTATATTTTCGCCTGCATAAGTATAATATACTGAATTTTCATAAAAGGCGGAGAAGGTGTCTTTGTTATTTGGACGTGTATGGGAATAAATAATTGCAATTTCAGCGGCCCTTTGCATAGCTGTTTTTTCCAGATCGTAATCATACTGCAATGGCTGCAGATTTGTGCAATATGTTTTGGTTGTATCGTCTTGCTTCCAATACCATGCGTCTGTGCTGCTTGTACGCATTTCATTGATCATATTCAGAATTGTTCGTGCTTCTGTCTGTCCATATTGTACAGAAATGCTTACTGGCGTTGTGGCAGTTTCCGCCTTTACTTTAAAAGGAACCGCCAGAAACAGAAGCATGGCAAAACAAAACCATAAATGATACAAATTTCTTTTTCTTTTTCTTTTCATGTTCATCCTCCTGGTGCTTTTATGGTATTTTGCTTTTGTGTTAGAGCTTGTTTCAACAAACTCTGGGAGAGGAAAATCCTCTCTGCCTGATAAAGATATTTTAGCACAAAAAATAAATATTTCTATACCTAAATAGTTAAAATGGAATATAGCTTTCGAAAAAAGAAGAAAATTTAAACATAAAAAAACACCGAAACCCTTGATTCCTCAAGAATTTCGGCGCCCCTGCCAAGTAGTCGAAGTGACGGGATTCGAACCCACGACCTCTGCGTCCCGAACGCAGCGCTCTACCAAACTGAGCCACACTTCGTCAACTGCAAGTGATATTATACATAGAATATACTGGCTTGTCAACAGAAAAATTGAAAAAATTCAAAAAATTTCAAAAAGAATTGAAATTAACCAGGTCTTATTTGGGGAGAGGCAATTAAATTAATTCATTTGAACAGATGTTCCAAGTGAAACAGAATGCGTTTTTATGAATGAAAATTCTGTTTTTTCATATACATTAATGAGTGAGATGCATAAAAAGGGGAGGGCGTCAGTTGGTGGGATATCGGCGTTTTATCGCATATGTATATGAATACCGAAAAGGGAAAAAGGAAGATAATTGTGGCTTTATGAAGGTGGAAATGAGAAATCACATGTGTACAATTGAACCACATCTTCAGGTAGGAAACCTGGCAGCAGGAGAAGTGTGCAAAGTATATGGATTTGTGCGAAAAGAGGGACTGATGAATGGAATTTTGCTGGGCAGCTGCAAAACGGAGGCAAATAGAATCGAATGTCTGGTGGAAACAGACGGAACGGATATGGGGGGCTCGGGAATTCCTCTGGAAAAAATGGGAGGTATGATTTTGCTTACAGAATCGGGAGGCTTTTTTGGAACAGAGTGGGATGACCAGACAATCCGCCCGGAGAATTTTAAGGAAAGTATAATAAAGAAAGAAGAAACTGGTACCGTATGTGAAATAATAAAAGAGAAAGCAGAAGAAAAGCTGGAGAATGAAAGCAAGCCGGAAACAGATTCCACACCTGATTTAGATGACAGGCATGAAGTGGAGGATGTGGTGGAACAAATGCAGGATGATCTGCTGGAAGCAGAAGAAATGATAAGTGATGAACCACAAGCAAAAGATGAGCCAACCGTGGGGGGAATATGGGAAGCAGAGCAAAAAATTACCTGTAGAGTAAATACAAAACAAGAGGAAAAGGAGAAAACCATAGCACTCCCATTTGGTCAGCCCTTCTGCCCGTTCCAAGACAGCGATCTGAACCAGTGCTGGAAAATTACACCCCAGGATCTGGTCCATTTTCCAAGAAGACAATGCGCCCTTCGCAACAACCGTTTTTTGCAATACGGATACTACAATTTCGGACATCTCCTTCTGTGCCACAGATCAAATGGCCGGTACATACTTGGTGTACCCGGAAGCTACGACCAGCAGGAACAGTTTATGGCAGGCATGTTCGGCTTTTCCTGCTTCAAAGAAAGCAACTGTATCAAGGTGAAAAAAGGCAGGGGAGGGTACTGGTACCGTGCGATTGATCCACCTGCCGGTTGTTAAAATTGACATCCCTGTGCGAACTGCCTATAATAAAGCTATTGCCGCTGCGGCGCCTGAAATGAAAATGACAGCGCAGCGGCAAAAATGCCGAGATTCACCATAAAGTAGTAGAAAGTAAAGGTAAAAAATGCTTACAGATCAGGAACGTTATATGAAAGAGGCAATTCGCCAGGCAAAGAAAGCCCGGGCATTGGAAGAGGTGCCAATTGGCTGTGTGATCGTTTGCAACGGGCAGATCATTGCAAGAGGCTATAATCGGAGAAACACGGACAAGAATACCCTTTCTCACGCAGAATTGAACGCGATTAAAAAGGCAAGCAAAAAATTAGGAGACTGGAGACTGGAAGGCTGCACGATGTATGTAACCTTAGAGCCTTGCCAGATGTGCGCCGGAGCGCTTATGCAGTCCAGAATTGACCGTGTGGTTATCGGCAGCATGAATCCAAAAGCAGGATGTGCCGGTTCTGTGCTGAATCTTTTGGAAATGGATGGCTTTAACCACAAGGTAGAAGTAATCCGCGGTGTCCTTCAGGAAGAGTGTTCCATCATGCTTTCCGATTTTTTTCGCGAGCTTCGGGAAAAGAAGAAAATGCTGAAAAAATCTTTGGCAGAGCAGGTTGGAAAATCAGAAAATTAGTGGTATGATAAAAAACAAAGCAAAAAATACATCAAGTCGTCTGAAATGCCACAGGATGAAAGAATTATGATTTGATGGAACGTTGTGGAACATTATGTAAACAACCACATAGAAAATGACAGGAGGAAAATACAATGGAACTTGAAGCATTGAGAAAAGACATGGTAGCTGCCATGAAAGCAAAGGATAAAGTAACAAAGGATGCAGTCTCTTCCCTGATTTCCGCAGTGAAGAAGGTGGCAATCGACGAAGGCTGCCGTGACGATATCAGTGGCGAACTGGTTGACCGTGTTATCCTGAAAGAGCTGAAATCTGTGAAAGAGCAGATCGACACCTGTCCGGAATCCAGACAGGATCTGAAAGATGAATATCAGGCAAGATATGATGTGATTGCGAAATACGCTCCAAAGCTGATGGACGCTTCTGAGATCAAGGCTTACCTTACAGAGAAACATGCAGACCTGATCGCTTCTGGAAACAAAGGACAGATCATGAAGACTATTATGCCAGAGCTGAAGGGCAAGGCTGACGGCAAGGTGATCAATCAGGTCGTAGCGGAGCTGTGCAAATGATTTTTCACAGCTTGCATTCAAAATAGAATAGCAAACTAAAAATAGGACACATATTGTAAAAATGGCGTGAACAACACATTCACAGCCCTGATACAATATGTGTCTTTTTGTTTGCCTGGGGCGTACCGCGCCAGAGCCTGTTTGAAAAAGCATTCCCGTAATTTGCCCGCCCCATTTTGCAGAAATCTTTTTTAACACAAAAAAAGAACGTCCTCACAGACGTTCCACAATCCTCTTCTTTCGCGCGCCGCACCTCGGAATGGTCTCACAGACGTTACCTCTACAGTTAACTCAGCCCAGGCACCCTCACGGCACACAGGAGATTCTACTTAGTGCTGCTACATTCCTGTCCTGACACGGTTCATAGAGTCCTGTTGCGTAAGACCCAAACGTCAACGCCACTTATAAAGGGCAGCTCCACAAGATACAAGCCTCAGATTGGCATCACCCCTGCTGTAGCGGATTGCAGGTACAGGGCACCGCTATCTCCCCGGCTGCGCGGAATTTAATTATAAAGGAAGACTGTGGATTTGTCAAGCCACTGCTGCAAAACAGCAAAAAAATTTAATGTATTGTCAAGCCGGCGTTACTGTTCACTGGTAACATTCCGCGAGGTGTTTTTTGTGAACAAAGTTCACAGAAAACCCGAGAATTGCGGCGCGAAATCATGCGAATGCATGATTTCTGTGCATCGCGAAGCGCGTTACTGGTCACGGAGTGAACAGTAACAAGCCGGCTCCAGAAATATCTGGTTGCAAATTACTTGTTGTGTCAGAACGGGAAATATTATATAATATAAACAAACTTGCCCCGCGATTTTTACGCTGCCCAGACGTAACAGAACAGCGGTCACTGCTCACTTTGTGATCAGTAACGAACAGAGCTCGCGGATCAAATTTCAAAATGTAGTTTTTACTGGAGCGCGTAGCTTGCTGGAATGATTTTTGAAACACGCTCTAGAGACACAGAAATGGAGGGTACTATGATTAAAAGAATCGGCTTATTAACAAGCGGCGGTGACTGCCAGGCACTGAATGCCACCATGCGGGGAGTTGTAAAAGGGCTTACAAACAGCATTGATGACCTGGAAGTTTACGGATTTGATGATGGATATAAGGGACTGATCTACGGCAAATACCGTATGCTTACATCCAAGGATTTTTCCGGAATCCTTACACAGGGCGGAACTATTCTTGGAACATCCAGACAGCCGTTTAAGCTTATGCGCGTACCGGATGCCAATGGACTGGACAAGGTAGAGGCTATGAAGCAGACTTATTACAAGCTTTGTCTTGACTGTCTTGTAATCCTCGGAGGAAACGGAACCCAGAAAACAGCCAACCTCTTAAGAGAAGAAGGTCTGAATATCATCCATCTGCCTAAGACCATCGACAATGATATCTGGGGTACAGATATGACATTCGGGTTCCAGAGTGCAGTAAATATTGCAACAAACGCTATCGACTGCATTCATACAACAGCAGCATCCCATGGCCGTGTATTTATCGTAGAAGTTATGGGACACAAGGTAGGAAGCCTTACTCTGCACGCAGGAATTGCCGGCGGAGCAGATATTATCCTGATTCCGGAAATCCCATACGACATTGAGAAAGTAGTTGCAGCTATCCAGAAGAGATCTAAAGCTGGCAAGCGTTTCACCATTCTTGCAGTGGCAGAAGGCGCCATTTCCAAAGAGGATGCCCTTCTTTCCAAGAAAGATTACAAGAAAAAGCTGGAAGACCGCGCGAAGAAGTATCCTTCCGTATCCTATGAAATTGCAGACAAGATTACCCAGAAGCTTGGTTCTGAGGTACGCATTACAGTTCCGGGACATACACAGCGAGGTGGGGCACCATGTGCATATGATCGTGTGCTTTCCACAAGAATCGGAGCAGGAGCAGCAGAGGCTATTCTGGACGGAGAATATGGCATCATGATCGGTATTGTAAATGGCAAAATCAAGAGAGTACCTCTTGAAGAATGTGCCGGCAAGCTGAAAATGGTTTCTCCGAAAGACCAGACCGTTAAGGCTGCAAAGCAGATCGGAATCAGCTTCGGCGATTGATTCCCTGCTGTTAGAAAGGAGTTTCCATAAATGAGCTATACTGCTCTATACCGGAAGTTCAGACCGGATAATTTTGACGATGTCAAGGGACAGGATCACATTGTAACTACCCTGACCAATCAGATCAAGCATAACCGTATTGGTCACGCGTATCTGTTTTGCGGCACCCGAGGAACCGGTAAGACTACCGTTGCAAAAATACTGGCAAAAGCAGTAAACTGCCAGCATCCGGTAAATGGAAGTCCCTGTGGTGAATGTGACATGTGTAAGGCGATACAGGCTGGCACCTCCATGAACGTGATCGAGATCGATGCAGCGTCCAATAACGGCGTTGACAATATCCGTGAGATCCGTGAGGAGGTGGCCTATCGTCCTACTGAAGGAAACTATAAGGTATACATTATCGACGAGGTTCACATGCTTTCGACAGGAGCGTTTAATGCTCTTCTGAAAACACTGGAGGAACCTCCGTCTTATGTTATCTTCATTCTTGCCACCACAGAGGCCTACAAGATACCGATCACTATTTTGTCCAGATGTCAGCGATACGATTTTCACCGCATCACTATTGATACCATTGCGGCAAGGCTGGATGAACTTCTGAAAATCGAAGGCGTAGAGGCAGAAGAAAAAGCCGTCCGTTATGTGGCAAAAGCCGGAGACGGTTCCATGCGAGATGCACTAAGCCTTCTGGATCAGTGCATTGCCTTTTATCTGGGGCAGACACTGACTTATGACAAAGTCCTGGAGGTTCTGGGAGCTGTGGATACGGAAGTGTTCAGCAAGCTTTTGCGAAAAGTGCTCCAGGGAGATGTGACAGGTGCGATACGCACTCTTGAGGATTTGATCATAGGCGGAAGAGAGCTTGGACAGTTTGTGGGAGATTTTACCTGGTACATGCGTAATCTCCTTCTGGTAAAAACCTCCGAGAATCCGGAGGAAGCCATTGATGTATCATCTGAGAATCTGAAACTTCTAAGAGAAGAAAGTGAGATGGTGGATGTAGAGACGCTGATGCGCTACATCCGTATTTTTTCTGACCTGTCCAGTCAGATACGCTATTCCACCCAGAAGCGTGTTTTGGTGGAGATTGCCCTGATCAAACTGTGCCGTCCGGCGATGGAGACCAATCTGGATTCTGTCCTGGATCGTCTTCGTGTTCTGGAACAGCGCATGGACGAGCGGCCTGTTCAACAGGTATTTGTTCAGCCGGGAGCCACTGGCAACGCCGGAAGTACAGGAATCGGATCGTATGGCAGTGCAGAAGCCATGGCAGCAGCACCTGAGAAGGCAGCACCCGAGGATCTGCAGAAGATTGTAGCCAGCTGGAAGGTGATCGTAGGTCAGACCAGCGGTATTTTCAAACAGATGCTCCAGAAGTCTATTCCCAAATACAATGGCCAGACCGGTGAACCGGTTCTCTACATTGAATTCCAGGATTTCCTTGGAAAAACCTATGTAGATAATCCGGAAGCAGAGGAAGAACTGAAGAATATCATCCTGGCCCAGACTGGCAAGAGTGTAGAACTTAAGATGGTGGTGGCAAAAGAACACAACCATACCAATCTTGCCAAGGTTACTGTAGATCAGGCTCTCCGGGAGAATATCCATATGGATGTTGTTGTGGAGGAAGATCCTGACGATGCAGAAGAATAAGAGTGTTGCTGTTTGATTTTTGTGCAGCAACATAAGAGTTGCCGTGAAAGCGACGAACGAGAAGTAAATTAATAATATTTGCAGAAAATGTGAATATTGTTATGAAAAATGATTTTTGCTGCCGCAAATGTTATAGAGCCTGTTTGAAAAATCAGAAATGCGGAATCCAGCATGAAATCAGAACAGTTAAAGGAGGACTTTGTAATGGCAAAGCGTGGAGGATTTCCAGGCATGGGTATGCCAGGAAACATGAATAACCTTATGAAGCAGGCGCAGAAAATGCAGCGCCAGATGGAAGAGAACCAGAAAGCTCTCGAGGAGAAAGAGTTTACTGCAGCAGCCGGCGGCGGAGCTGTAGAAGTAACTATCTCAGGTAAGAGAGAAGTGACCAAGGTGAAGCTTGCAGAGGAAGTTGTAGATCCGGATGACATCGAGATGCTTGAAGATCTTATTGTTGCAGCAACTAATGAAGCACTTCGCAAGGTTGAGCAGGAGAACCAGGCTGTAATGTCCAAACTTACAGGAGGTCTGGGAGGACTTGGCGGGGGTCTTCCATTCTGATGGAATACTACAGCAGTCATATCAATAAACTGATTGAGCAGTTTTCCCATCTTCCGGGAATCGGGGCAAAGTCTGCCCAGCGCCTGGCTTTTCATATTATGAATATGCCAAAGGAACAGGTGCAGCAGCTTACCAATGCCATCACCGATGCCCGGATGAACGTACAGTACTGTAAGTGCTGCTACACCCTTACGGATAAAGAAATGTGCCCAATCTGCAGCAATCCCAAAAGAGATCACAGTACGATTATGGTAGTGGAGAACACCAGGGATCTTGCTGCTTATGAAAAAACCGGTAAATTTGATGGAGTTTATCATGTACTTCACGGCGCAATATCCCCTATGCTGGGAATTGGTCCGGATGATATCAAGCTGAAAGAGCTGATCATGCGACTTCAGGGAGATGTAAAAGAAGTGATCATTGCCACCAACTCCAGTCTGGAGGGAGAGACTACAGCAATGTATATCAGTAAGCTGATCAAGCCCACCGGGATCAAGGTCAGCCGTATTGCCAGTGGTGTGCCAGTAGGCGGTGACCTGGAATACATTGATGAGGTTACCCTGCTTCGGGCACTGGAGGGCAGGGTAGAACTGTAAGATGGCAGGAGGTGATTTTTGTGGCACGCAAAAAAGTGACTTCATCAGATGTGGCAGAGAAAGCGGGAGTTTCCCAGGCAACGGTTTCCATGGTTCTGAACCATAAGTACAATGTTTCTTTTTCCCGAGAAACAGTGGAAAAAGTGGAAAGCGCGGCCAGAGAACTGGGCTATCAGCTTCCGGGCCACAAAAATAAAAAAGAGAACAAAAAGGAAAAAATGATTGTTGTCTTTTGCCCAACTATTACCAGCCCTTACTATGTGATGCTCCTTCAGGGAATCGAGGCGGTAGCCAACGAGCGTGGCTACGGAGTTTTCATCTGCAATACCCAGCGTGATGCCAGGCTGGAAGAGAAGTATCTGCGCATGATACGCGCCATGGCACCCCAGGGGATCATTTATGCCTGCAATCCCCACCCGGACTATATCAGCCAGGTAGAAGAGATGGCAAGAAGCATTCCGCTGGTCATCATTAGCAACAAAGAAAAAATCAGTACAGTAGATGCTATTAATCAGGACAACACAGAAGTGGGACGACTTATGGCGAGGCATCTGCTGGATCTGGGACATCGGGATGTGGCCTTTATTACGCCGCCGCTTACCAGAAGACAGTGGCAGCGTTCCAAACGAGTGGATGGTTTTGTCCGTGAGTTTGAGAAGGCTGGGCTTTCCGGACATGTGATCATCCGGGCTGCTGACGAATCCGTTGACCGTCGCAATCCTAAGACGGATTCCGAGTATTCTATGGGCTATGCCCTGACCAGGTCTCTTCTGGAGGATGGCAGCAGATTTACTGCCATTGCCGGACAGAATGACATGATGGCCATTGGTGCTGTGGATGCTCTTCAGGATGCCCGTCTGAGAGTGCCGAAGGATGTATCTGTGATCGGCTGCGACAATATTTTTTATTCCGGAATTCGCAGAGTGTCACTGACTACCATTGATCACTTCGTTGATCTGAAGGGCAGGGATGCCTGTGACATTATCATCCGGAAAATCGATACAGGCATCCGTTTCGGGGAAGGCATCCGTCCCACAAGTGTATATAATATTGAGTATAATCCCAAGATTATTGTGCGAAAAACCACCGGTTATGCACGTATGGATAAACCGGATCCCATAAACGAAAAATCCGAAGAAAATAAGTTTAAATAAATAATTTACTGGAAATTATTAGTAATAATTTAAAAAAAACATCTGGTAAAATTGCTGGAAAAACTGATTGATACAGTAGAAAATTGATTGATACCATACTAACAAACTATAGAATGATTAATAATAGATGAAATTATTAATTGAAATTTTATTAATAATTTGCTCTCTGCCTTGACCTGTAAATGAAGTCTGCTATAATGAAAGCATATGAACAGTGCAAGACAAAGGAAGCGCTGCAACGCTCTAGTCTAATTCATTTAGGAGGAAGAAATCATGAAATTTTTTATTGACACAGCAAAAGTAGAAGATATTAAGGCAGCTAACGATATGGGAATTATCTGTGGCGTAACTACAAATCCATCCCTGATCGCGAAAGAGGGAAGAGATTTCAATGAAGTAATCAAAGAGATCACAGAGATCGTCGATGGACCGATCAGCGGCGAGGTTAAAGCTACTACAACAGATGCAGAGGGAATGATCCGTGAGGGACGCGAGATTGCCAAAATCCATCCGAACATGGTTGTAAAAATTCCTATGACATGCGAAGGTCTGAAAGCAGTTAAAGTTCTTTCAAAAGAAGGTATCAAGACAAATGTAACTCTGATCTTCAGCGCTAACCAGGCACTTCTTGCAGCAAGAGCTGGTGCTACATATGTATCTCCATTCCTTGGAAGACTGGATGATATCTCTACAGACGGTGTTGAGCTCATTCGCCAGATCGCTGATATGTTTGCAGTTGCAGGCATCGATACCGAGATCATCGCAGCAAGTGTACGTCATCCAATGCATGTAACACAGTGCGCACTTGCAGGTGCTGATATCGCTACTGTACCATTTAAAGTACTTGAGCAGATGACTCATCATCCGCTGACAGACGCTGGTATTGTTAAATTCCAGAATGATTACAAGGCTGTATTTGGAGAATAATTAACCGAGAAATTATTTTACGTAAGAATTCAATCCGGTTGTGATTCGCACATCATGATATCAAGGGAAATAATAAGGAGAATTGAAAATGGAGAATTTAGAGCTTCAGAAAGTTGCCAACGAAGTCCGCAAAGACATCGTAACAGCACTGCATGCTGCTAAAGCTGGTCATCCAGGCGGATCTTTATCAGCAGCAGATTTGTTTACTTATCTTTATTTTGAGGAAATGAATATTGATCCTAAGGATCCGAAGAAAGCAGATCGCGACCGTTTTGTCCTTTCCAAAGGTCATACTGCACCAGGTCTGTATTCTGTACTGGCTGAGAGGGGTTATTTCCCGAAAGAGGATCTGGTGACACTTCGTCATCTCGGATCTTACCTTCAGGGACATCCGGATATGAAGCATATTCCTGGCGTCGATATGTCCAGCGGTTCCCTTGGACAGGGAATCTCTGCAGCGGTTGGAATGGCACTTTCTGCAAAATTATCAAATGACAGCTATCGTGTATACACACTTCTTGGAGACGGCGAGATCCAGGAGGGTCAGGTATGGGAAGCTGCAATGTTTGCAGGAGCAAGGAAACTGGACAATCTTGTAGTGATCGTTGATAACAATGGTCTTCAGATCGATGGTAAAGTTGAGGACGTATGCTCCCCATACCCGATCGATAAGAAATTCGAAGCATTCAATTTCCATGTAATAAATGTAGCTGATGGAAATGACATGGCGCAGCTGCGCGCTGCTTTTGACGAGGCAAAGACTGTGAAAGGAATGCCGACTGCGATCGTTATGAAAACAGTAAAAGGCAAAGGGGTATCTTTCATGGAGAACCAGGTTGGCTGGCATGGAAAAGCTCCGAACGATGAAGAGTACGCACAGGCTATGGCAGATTTGGAAAAGGTAGGTGAAGCATTATGTCAGAAGTAAAGAAGATTGCCACCAGAGCAAGTTATGGTAACGCTCTCGTAGAACTTGGAAAAAAACATGATGATCTGGTTGTTCTGGACGCTGACCTTGCTGCAGCTACACAGACCGGAATCTTTAAGAAAGCATTCCCGGAGCGTCATATCGACTGCGGTATTGCAGAGTGCAACATGATGGGAATTGCTGCCGGAATCGCAACAACTGGAAAAGTGCCTTTTGCAAGTACTTTCGCTATGTTTGCAGCAGGACGTGCCTTTGAGCAGGTTCGCAACTCTGTTGGATATCCGAAGCTGAATGTTAAGATTGGTGCTACCCACGGCGGAATTTCCGTTGGTGAGGATGGTGCTACACACCAGTGCTGCGAGGATTTTGCACTTATGCGTACAATTCCGGGAATGATTGTTGCATGCCCGTCTGATGATATTGAAGCAAAAGCAATGGTAGAGGCAGCTTATGAGCATGTGGGCCCTGTTTACATGAGATTTGGCCGTCTTGCTGTTCCGGTTATCAATGATAACCCGGATTATAAATTTGAGCTTGGCAAAGGTATTGTTCTCCGTGAGGGAAAAGACCTTACCATTATTGCAAACGGACTTTGCGTAGCTCCGTCTCTGGAAGCAGCTGCGAAACTGGCTGAAGAAGGAATCGAAGCAAAGGTTATTAACATCCACACCATCAAACCTCTCGATGAGGAACTTGTTGTAGCAGCTGCCAAAGAAACAGGCAAAGTTGTTACTGTTGAAGAGCATTCCATCATCGGCGGCCTTGGTGGTGCTGTATGCGAGTGCCTTGCTGAGAAAGCGCCTGTACCGGTTAAACGTATTGGTATCAATGATGTTTACGGAGAGTCTGGCCCGGCCGTTGCTCTTCTTGAGAAATACGGCCTTGATGCAGCCGGTATCTACAAACAGATCAAAGCATTTATCTAATTGACTGTGCCTTTCCTGTATGGTGTTGGCACCGGCAGGCGCTATGTCTGTTTTTGCAGAAGACCTTTTGGAAATTCAAAAAAGTGATATGCTAAATAAGTATACGGCAAATGGAAGTGAAAGCTTCTGTTTGCCGTATTGTTATATAAAATTTCCAAGAATCCCCTGTGCAATGGTGTCAGCCAGCGTGATCACAGTGGACAGTCTTGTTGTCTGTAAAGTCAGATATTCCAGAATTCCTGCAATATTTACAATTCCAGTAATATAAATATCCCCCACAGGCGGCAGATCTTTCTGAACAGCCGCACCTGGGTAAAGAGAACCGTTTCCGATTGTCACATAGCCCAAATGTCTTTCATCGCCTAGAGACGCGTCTATAGCGATTACAAGGGCAAACGGATGGCTCTTTGAAATAAAGTCCGTTATATCGGACAGATTGACGGCGTGAACCGGTTGATTTAATGTACCGTAAACAAAAATTCCCGGAAGCTGATGCTGACTTAAACGATAGCCCACATAAGGTCCCAGACAGTCTCCGGTTACCCGGTCACTTCCAATGCACAAAAACACAATTTCAGTCCAGTCCCGTTTATGACGCTTAATACATTTTCCCAGAAGCCGTGCAATTTCTCTGGAAGAATCTGGTTTTTGGGTATTTACATAAAAAGGCATAAAAGTTCTCCTGCTTTAAAAATTTCATAAATAAGCAAACTTGCCCGATTACTTATGAACGATAATTTGCAGCTGCAGCTGTCTGATATAATCCATCTTATCCTATATCTGGAAAAAATATGCACCTGGCTGAGTACAAAAAAACATATCGAAATCTATATGCTGCACTTTACGTGACATTCTGCCGGAATTCAATTGCAACAGTTCGCTGTACCCTTCATCCCGACAAATATTTCCTTTGCAAAAACTGTCGCAAAATTCTGTGAAACAGGTCTTATATTCCGCTAAAATCTGCATTTCTCATGTGATATTCTCATACCCGAAGGGGTGATGTGACTATGATAGAAGTTATCTACAAAGAAGAGAAACAGGAGGCGAAAAATGGGGAAAATCTTTTTAATCTGCCGAGAAACATACGTCAGGTAGGACTGACAACCGGAAATATGCGTATTTATATTGAAGATTACGTATACACATTTCTGACAAGGCTTGCCAGGAATGCGGTCGGTTCCGGAAAAGAACAAGGCTGTGTAGCTGTTTTTACAGGCGAAACAAAATGGAACAATGGTATAACCTATCTTTTCATCCGGGGAGCTTTAATGGTGGAAGATATGGAAGCTGCATCAGATCATATTGATTTCTCTGAAAAAATATGGGCAAAAATACAGGAAGACCAGGCAAAATATTTTCCGGGACAGGAAATAACAGGCTGGTTTTTTTCGCGCCCTCAGATGTATATGGAAACAGACGAATTGCTGACCCGAATCCATCTTCGGTATTTTGGCGGTGAAAAAGTGCTTATGCTTATGGAACCTGCAGAAAAAGAAGAAGCTTTCTTCTTCTTTGAAAATGGCCTTATGGTCCGGCAGCGGGGATATTACATTTATTATGAGAAAAATCCGCTGATGCAGGAGTACATGATTGAAAAAAATAAAGATTTTGCGCCGGAATTTACAGAAAATGTGTCTGACGAGGCGGTTGTATCTTTTCGGAAAATCATCCGGAACAAGAAAACAAAGAAAGCAGAAAAGACAGAGGAAAAGCCCCAGGAGGAAATGGAGCGTACCTCTGTTTTTTCATATGCAGCAACGGCCTGTCTGGTACTTGCTGTATTAGCTGTAGGTGCGGGATTTTACAGAAATTACGGTGGCTTGCCGGTGCAGCCTGAAGATGATTATGCAGTGACAGTTATGTCAGAAAAAACAGAGGCAGATGCATCTGAAGGGGAAAAGCAGGCCGAAAATGACACGAATCAGAGCCTGGATGTTTCGAAACAGGAGAAAAGTACGCAAGAGCAGCTGGAAAAAAATGCTTCGGTGACTCCAAAAATAACGCAGGAAGCTGCTGACACAGAAATAAGCGATGAAACCTGGAATAGCTGGCAGGACAGCGAATCTGATTTTGCAAATGAGGCGGAAGCAGCAGAACAGACAAAAGCTGAGGAGCCGGCAGAAACGGTGGATCAGACGGATACTTTTTCCCAGGAAGCTGATGAACGGAAAATGAAGAAACAGAGCACTAACGCAGAAGAACAGACGGATTCCAGTGCACAGGCCTCATCTGACGGCATATACGAAACTTATGTGATTAAACCAGGCGATACTTTATACCAGATCAGTATTTCCCATTATGGAAATATGGATGCCATCCCGGAAATCTGCCGCCTGAATAATCTGGAAGAAAACCAGGTGATTTATCCGGGGCAAATGATTGTATTACCTTGACCGGATGTGGTATAATCGAAAAAATAGAAAATACAAGGCAAGGTTAAATTATGGCAAACACATTCAAAAATATCAAAAAGAAACTGCGGCGGAAACGACTTCTGGCCGAGAAACGCCATCTGGAAAAAGCCCAGGCCGGAGCTAGTGGAAATGAAGCTGCGAGAAGAAAAATCAAAGCTGCTTTGCGAAGAAAGAAAGCTGTGCTGAAACCGGTTGCCGTGATACTGATTGCTGTATTTGTGGTCTTAGCAGGCTTTCTTTTTCTGGAAAAAAGAACTTACCGAAACTATAAAGTACAGGTGACCAGTGAGCAGGAGGATACTGTTTCCACCCAGTACACCTATCTGTCAGGTAAGATTCTGCGCTATAGCTCTGACGAGGTATCTCTTGTAAATAACAAGCTGGAAACCGTATGGTCACAGACATATGACATGCAGAATCCTGTGGCAGATGTTTGCGGTGACTGTGCCGTGATTGCTGATAAAGATGGGACATCCATGGTTTTTCTTGACAAAAATGGAATTACCGGGACTGTATCTACTTCTTATAGTATTGTGAAGGCAAAAGTTTCCAAAACAGGAATGGCAGCAGCAATTCTGGATGGCGGCGACCACACCTGGATTAATTTTTACAATTTAGATGGAAGTCTTGTGGCAGAAAATCAGACTAATATTCAGGATCCTGGATATCCTATGGATGTGGCACTGGCAGATAATGGCGTTGTGATGATGGTGGCATATCAGTTTGTGGACAGCAGCGAGACTACCAGTTACATAGCTTTTTATAATTTCGGAGAAGTTGGACAGAATGAAGATGACCGTATTGTAAGCGGATACACGTATGATGGAGTAGTAGTTCCGCAGATTCAGTATCTTGGCAGCAATGCAGTTGCACTTCGGGATGACGGATTTACCATATATTCCGGGCGTCAGATTCCCAAAGAACTGAAAACAGTCCAGGTTGAGCAGGAGATTATCAGTACTTTTTATGATGAAAACAACATTGGCCTGGTATTTAAAAATGATAGCAAAGACAAACAGTATACCATGCAGGTATATTCTTCTGCTGGCAAGCTGAAATTTAGCAAGGATTTTAATATTCCATATACCACTATCAGAATGAGTGATGACTATATTGTTATGTACAACAGTTCCCAGCTTTGCGTGTTGAATAGCAACGGTTCCGAGAAATATTTTGGAAGTGTGGATGGAACGGTGAAGGACTTTTTTAAATTGGGATGGAATAAGTATTTGCTTGTTATGGATACTGGTGTAAATGTGATAAAACTCAGTTAAGGAGAAAGAAATGGACATAAGCTGGACTTGGCTTGGCATTGTGGTGCTTGCGCTGATTATTTTTGCATGCGCTTCCGGATTTCGCAGAGGCTTTGTAAAAGAGATCGTATCTGCTTTTTTTATGATCATATCCTTTCTCTTTGTATGGGCGATTAATCCATATGTGAATACATTTGTGAGAGAGTATACACCTGTTTATAATATTGTTCAGAGTAACTGCCAGGAACTGGTCATGGAACAGACTGGCAGTCAGAAAGCTCTGGATAAGGAAGAACAGACGCAGATAATGGAAAAAATGGAGCTTCCGGACATATTGAAGACTTCTCTTATGGAAAATAATACTGCAGAGACATACCGCTATCTTGCAGTCAGTACGTTTGCGGAATATATAGCAGATTCGCTGGCTGTCATGATCGTAAATGGAATATCATTTCTTTTATCCTTTATAATTTCTGCAATCGTGATCAGACTATTGAGTTATATACTGAATGTTCTGACAAATCTTCCTGTGATAAATGGAGTGAATAAAATTGCCGGAGGTGCAGTGGGCGGTGCGAAGTGCATAATCTTTATCTGGATCGGGCTTCTGATCCTGACGCTGCTCTGTGATACCACGATTGGAAAACAGGGAATGGCTCTTGTTGAGCAGGATACAATACTGAATTTCCTGTATAATCAGAATATATTTGTGAAAGTGTTTATGAGCGTTTTCTATGGAAATTGAGCGCAAATGTCAAATAGTGTAAAAAAATCAAAAAAATTGAAAAAAGGGGTTGACGAATGGCAACTCTGATGATATACTGAATCTCGCTTCTGAGGAAGCGGGATTTCATTTTGAAAAACTTCAAAAGTTTTTTAAAAGAAATTAAAAAAAGTTGTTGACAAACGAAAATACTTGTGGTAATATAAACAAGCTGTCGGACAGACAACGACAGATAAACAACCTTGATAACTAAACAGTGAAACACATACGATTCTCGAAAATTCTTAACGAATCATCATTCAAATGAATGAACTTTTTATAACAGTAATGACGAGAGATAACTAAGCTAGTTGGTTGTCTTGAGTACATCAAACACTTTATCAGAGAGTTTGATCCTGGCTCAGGATGAACGCTGGCGGCGTGCTTAACAC